>JGI26083J51738_10000035_pt1 | contig 57421 bp, 59 predicted proteins | sample SaaInl85LU_5_DNA_FD_51738 | JGI IMG/M metagenome (IMG submission 51738)
GTGTTCTTGTATCATTTCGTGAATTGATATGCATACGGAACAAGAAGTAAAGCATATCGTTCAAAAAAACATTCATCAAATTAAAGTTAGTGAATTTGTTTCTGATGGAGGTTGGCCTAACATAGATGATATTGAGGTAGCTATCTTTAGTCAAAAAGTAGAAGAGGGTTGTGAAACCATAAACCTTCAAATTCTATATACAGTCGATAGGGCAGGTTGCTGTTTTATTCCTGGCTCTGAGGAGCATAGAAGATTATCAAAGAGATTAACGATCAGTAATGATTGTGTGGAGATTATATGATTTTGAGGTTTTTGTTTTGCCAATAAAATAAAGGAATCCTACAAGTCTTAGCCCATTATAATCGGTAAGACAAACAGAAAATTTTACCATTTCAGCTGAGTGCTAGCTCTAATAGTACTTAATTCANACTATACCATATAAGTACTGAGTTCCGAAAAAAAATTACTATACCGTAAAATAGATACCGTTTGATGTTTATGATCTCATAATATCAATTAGGTTCTATTAAAGTTGTTGTCGTGATAAGATTGAAAAGTCAACAGTAGAAAAAGATATTAAATTAGCTATTGAGTCTTTCGGAATAGTTTTAATTGAGACAGGGAAAAAAAGATTGTTGAAGGGTAAAGCTTCAAAAACAGTAAGAATAGAATTCACTAAACCAAAGGAAGACACTACCCCTTAACCATAGAATTTTTAGGATAGTGTCATTTTAATTTACGCTTGACTATTCTTTTCTAAAGAATAATTGATCATTTATTTCGTCTAAAATCAAATTGCTTTTATTGGTTATATTCCCTGAAAGAATTTCTTTGGACAAAAGATTTAGTACCTCTTTCTGAATGACTCGCTTAACTGGTCTAGCACCAAAATCTGAATCATATCCTTTTTTTGCTAGAGCCAATTTGGCAAACTCTGTTGTCTTTAGTGTAATTTCTTTGTTGACCAATAATTTCGCTACTCTTTTTAGCTGAATGTCTACAATTTCTTTTATTTCATCAATACTTAATGGTGAAAACATAACAATTTCGTCAATACGATTTATAAATTCAGGGCGTATCACTTTTTTCAAATGTTCTAAGATTTCGATTTTTGTCAACTCTGTTGTATTGTCATCAGAATTGTTTTTTGTCTCCTCAAAACGCTCCTTAATAATTTCAGCTCCTAGATTAGAAGTCATAATGATGATGGTATTTTTAAAATCTGCATGACGACCTTTATTGTCAGTCAATCTACCTTCATCTAAAACTTGAAGCAATGTATTAAACGTGTCAGGATGAGCTTTTTCAATCTCATCTAGCAATACAACAGAATATGGTTTTCTTCTTACAGCTTCAGTCAATTGTCCTCCCTCATCATATCCAACATATCCTGGAGGAGCCCCGACCAACTTACTAACAGAATGTCGTTCTTGATATTCGCTCATATCTATACGAGTCAAGGCGTTTTCATCGTCAAATAAATATTCAGCTAATGTTTTTGCTAATTCAGTTTTTCCAACTCCAGTAGTTCCTAAAAACAGAAAATTACCAAGAGGTTTTTTTTCGTCTTGCAATCCAGCCCTAGATCTTCTGACAGCATCAGAAACTGCTCTGATAGCGTTATCTTGACCAACAACTCTCAAGTGCAATTCGTCTTCAAGTTTTAACAACTTGTCAAGTTCACTTTGCATCATTTTTTGCACTGGTATTCCAGTCCATTTCTCAACAACCTCTGCAATATCATCTTCTGTGACCTCTTCTTTTATCAATGAATTTTTTTGATTTTTTAGCAACTCTTTTTGAGCAGACTCCAATCTTTTTTGTGCCTCTTTTATTTTTCCATAACGTAGCTCTGCGACCAAACCAAATTCCCCATCGCGCTCAGCTTTTTCCGCTTCGTGTTTGTAGTTGTCAATCTCAGTTTTGATCGTTTGTACGTTATCTATTATCTCTTTTTCAGTTTTCCATTGTACATAAATACGATCTCTTTTTTCTTTTGTATTGCTGAGTTCTTTGTGAAGTATTGAAAGTTTTTTTTCGTCTTTTTCCCGTTTGATAGCTACCAATTCAATTTCTAATTGCATTAATTTTCTATCCAAAGTATCAAGTTCTTCAGGTTTTGAGTTAATTTCTATTTTTAATTTGGCAGCTGCTTCATCTATCAAGTCAATTGCTTTGTCGGGTAAAAATCGAGAAGTAATGTAGCGTTTACTTAGTTTTACCGCAGCAACAATTGCACTGTCTTTGATTTGTATTTTATGATGTGCTTCATATTTATCTTTAATACCTCTTAAAATTGTAACGGCACTTTCTGTGTCGGGTTCGTTCACTAAAATTTGCTGAAACCTTCTTTCCAATGCCTTATCTTTTTCAAAATATTTTTGATATTCATCAAGTGTAGTTGCACCAATAGCTCTTAACTCTCCTCGTGCTAATGCAGGTTTTAGAATGTTTGCTGCATCCATAGCACCATCACCTCCTCCTGCACCTACAAGTGTGTGAATTTCATCAATGAATAGCACAATGTTACCATTTGAGTTCATGACTTCTTTAACTACAGCCTTTAATCTTTCCTCAAATTCTCCTTTGTATTTTGCACCTGCAACTAAAGCACCCATATCTAATGAGAAGATTTGTTTGTCTTTTAGATTTTCAGGAACATCCCCTTTGATGATTCGATGGGCTAAGCCTTCAGCGATAGCAGTTTTACCAACACCAGGTTCTCCAATTAGGATAGGATTGTTTTTAGTTCTTCGAGATAAGATTTGTAGAATTCTACGGATTTCTTCATCACGACCAATGACTGGATCTAGTTTACCAGTATTCGCAAGTTTATTTAAATCTTTGGCGTATTTGTTTAAAGCGTTATAGGTTTCCTCAGCGTTTTGAGAAGTTACTTTTTCTCCATTTCTTATTTCATAGATTGCAGTTTTTAGATTTTTTTCAGTAACTCCTTGATCTTTTAAAATACGACTAACGGTATCTTTGTTTTTTACCAGAGCTATGAGTAAATGTTCTATAGATACATATTCATCGTCCATTTTTTTTGCAATATGATTAGCATCGGTTAGTGTTTTACTGCAATTAGAAGATATTGAAAGTTGACCACCCGTTACCTTTGGAAAACTAGTTATCGTTTTCTCCAAAATTTGTGGTAGTGTAGAAAGGTTCACCTCTAATTTTTTTAATAAAAAAGGAGTAACCTGTTGGTCTATCTCAAGTATAGCTTTAAGTATATGTGTGTTTTCTATGTGTTGATTTTGAAAACTTTGTGCAATTTGTTGCGCTTGTTGTATTACTTCTTGCGATTTGATCGTATAATTCTTAAAATTCATAATAATTGTTTTAGGATTTTAAATTTATTCGCTATCATTTTAAAATTTAGCAATTTTTATTCCTCGGAGTGAAGAGTGAACATTTGTCCTAATTTTAGACAGAATGACGGATTGTTTTACTTGATTTAAGACTTTATGTCTTTATTTATGCTTGTGTATGATAAGAAGGTTATAGATGATACCATATCGGTAAAGAAGTGATATATTTGTATGACAAAAACATAATAAGTATTAAATGGGTATTTTTGATAAAATAGTAGGGAATAAAAACGGGGAAGGTCAAGAGCATAACAAAGCAGATTGGAAGATGTTGACTAGCATATCTCAGTTAAATGATGTTGCTGAAGCTTCTAGGCAACAAAAAGTAATCATTTTTAAGCACAGTACACGATGTACTATCAGTGCGAGTGTTTTAAGTAAATTTGAAAAACGTATTCCAAGTGGTTATCAAATATTTCTTTTGGATTTGATTGCTCATCGAGATGTTTCTCTTGCAATAGCTGAAAAGTTTGATGTGATTCACCAATCTCCTCAAGTTGTTTTTTTAGAAGAGGGTAAAGTTATACAGCATAGTTCTCACTACGACATTCTAGAATCTACCTTTTGATGTTGTTAAATGATTGTAAATCAGTAAATTGACTCTCAATGTTAATTTAATGTTAACTAATTGTTGCCTAATCGTAAAATATGTATATCTTTGTGATAGAATATCAATACAATTATTATGAAAGCATACACATTTATACTGGCATTATTTATAAGCGTTTTATCTTATTCACAAAATGATATCAAGATTATTAAGCAAGGACACCTTTTTAAAGTAACATATTTTCACTCTAATGGTAATATTTCCCAAACTGGATTTATTGATGCAGATAAAAGAATGCAAGGGACATGGATATCATATACACCAACAGGTAATAAAAATTCTACAGGGGAGTATAATAATGGTAAAAAAATAGGTACCTGGTATTTTGGAGAGCATAAAGAGTTAGTTACGCAGGTGAATTTTGGAGATGATCACAGAGTAGCAACTGTAATCCAGCTAAGCTCTGATAAATCTCAGTTGGCTGATAGTGATCTAGAAGATTAATTACTATCGGTACTAAATCAAACACAAACGGCCACCTAACAGGGTGGCCGTTTGTGTTTAGGTATGGTTTTTTATCCAATCCTTAAAGTCATAAAAATTACCAGGATGTATGCCATGCCCGACGGGGTACTCTTTGTAAGTATGGTTGATTTTTAAGGAATGTAGTAGTTTAGGAGCTTTTTTTGCCCATTCAATAGGGATTACTTGGTCTGAAGTCCCATGCGATATAAAATAATTTATTTTGTTTGTTCTAGGTATATTAATTAAAAAATCAGGATTGAAATATCCACTTAGAGCAACTACGTTTCTAATTTTATCGGGATATGTAAAAGAGAAAGCATAACCCAAGATAGCTCCTTGGCTAAAGCCCAACAAGGAAATGTTGTTTTTATCAATCTCATACTTTATTTTAATTTCTTCCAAAAAAAAATTTAATTTTTGGACAGCGTCTTTACCTTCAACTGGATCTGAAAATTTATTTTGATCTGCATCAAAAGTAATACTATACCAAGCATAACCACCAAATGGCAGTGATATGGGGGCTTGTACGCTAATGACTAAGGCGTAATCAGGTAGTTCTGGTGCAAAAGAGAATAAATCTTCTTTGTTACTCCCGTATCCATGTACAACTAAAATTAAAGGAGTTTTTTTTCTTTTCTTGATGGGTTCTTGTACTAAATATTCCAAAGATAAATCGTCCATTCTTTAGGCAAGTGTTAAAATTCCATTGTGGTAAGTTCCATATACCTTTCCTGTTGTTTTTTTACCCAGATATGCACTGTTTTTCGACGTTGACAAAATATCATCACTAGTAAATATTCGACTTCCTTTGGTTGAAAATAAACTTAGGTTTGCTTTCTCACCTTGTTGGATGATAGGAGATTCAAGTCCAAAAACCTCCTGAGGGCTAATGGTTATTTTTTCGATAAAAAGATCTAAACCTAAAATTTTATGTAAGCTTACAAATAGACTTTCTAAACCAATACTTCCATCCTGTGCAAGGCTGAATTCAATCTTCTTATTTTCGATATCGATAGGATCATGGTCTGATGTAATAAAATCAATAGTTCCATTTTTTAGGCCATCGATTAAACTATTTATATCACTCTGGGTTCTAAGGGGAGGTGTAATTTTGAAATTTCCATCAAAGTTAGATAATTCGTCATCTGTTAGTGTTAAGTGATCTGCACTGACACTGCAAGTTACCTTTAGTCCTTTTGCCTTTGCCTCTTTAATTAATGCTACAGATTTAGAGGTGCTAATGGTTGGAATATGCAGTTTTCCACCGGTATATTCTAGTAAAAATAAATCTCTGCTGATTTGTATTTCTTCTGCTATTGTCGGAATACCTTTGAGCCCTAAATTTGTNCTGTTTACTCCTTCGTTAACTACACCCTCACCAGAAATNTTACAGTTGTTTGGATAACTCATCACTAAACCACCAAAGCTTTGTGTGTATTGTAAAGCTATCTTTAAGAGGTTTGCATTTTTAATTCCTTTTTTATAATCGTTAAATGCAATGGCTCCTGCTTGTTGCATGTCATATAACTCGGCAATTTCATTTCCGCTACTATCTTTGGTTAAACTTCCAATAGGATAAATATCAACGGGAGTTCCGATAGATTTTGTTTTTAAAAAGTTAACTATGGATTTTGAGTCCGTCAGTGGTGCACCATTTGAATTTAGACCAATTTTAGTAAATCCACTTTTTGCAGCAACTTCAATACCATGTGCTATCGTTTCTCTGTGTTCATAACCAGGTTCTCCAAAACTGACACTGGGATCAAACCAACCCTTTGATACGGTTAAATCATCAAGGTTTATTTCTTTACAGTAAGCTGGGCAAGTGATAGTTCTGCTAATTTTTGAAATAATACCTCCCTCTATGAGTATGTCCATTTTTTGTTTGTGATAGGGACTCTGAGGGTCAATAATGGTAGCTGATTTTAGTAAAATATTCATGCTTTTTGTTTGGTCAAAATGTTGTTAAATGGAAGTAGGGTGTATTCGTAGGTATGTAGACAAACAAATTTGCTCTGTTGAGCTGACGGGTGTTTCGCGTAAAAGTGTTTAGCGTTGTTTGTCATTGTTTCAAGGTGGTTCAAAGATACAGAAACTAAACTAAATTGCAATAATTTTCTATAATCCCTTTTGCATACCTGCTTGCAATTTGTTTGGTAAAAGTTGGAAAATCAATGTACGCATTGCTATCAGCCTTATCTGATATTATGCGAATAATGGAAAAGTCAATTTGGTATTCGTGGCATACTTGAGCAACTGCAGCACCTTCCATCTCTACACACTCTAGAGAAGGTAGTTCTTTTTGAAGTTCTTCTATCTTGTTGGTATCACTGATAAACTCATCCCCACTTGCAATCATCCCTTTTATTATTTTAGGTTTTTGAATATTATAAATAGCAGCTTCTTCTTTAGAAATAAATTTAAAATAATTACGGTGAAATTGCTTAATACACTTGTAAAAGTTTTGGTTTTCAGTTGAAAAAATGGCGGACTTACCTATTAAAGGGATTTCGAATTTATCAAACAAAGGTGAGGCATCCATATCATGCTGAACAAGAGATGTACCATATACAATGTCTCCAATGTTTAAGCTAGGGTTGATAGCTCCNGCTACTCCTGAGAAAATAATTTCCTGAGGTTGAAAGTTGTTAATTAATGTTGTGGTTGTGATTGCGGCAGCTACTTTTCCCCATTTAGAAAACACGATAACTACTTGTTGACAACCAATTGATCCTGAGTAATATTCTCTATTTCCCAAAACAGTAGTCTTTTTATGTTTTAGAAGACATAAAAGTTCTGAAAGTTCGTCATGCATAGCACTTATGATTCCAATCATATATTTCTATTCTTAAGATTGATGATGTTAATGTTTATGGATTTGTAGCGATTGATCCTTTAGCAAAAGATTAATCTACCAAAATTCCGTCTTTCATGTGTAGTTTTCTATCAGCCATATTTGCTAATCTCTCATTGTGGGTGACGATGACAAAAGTTTGTTTGTATTGGTCTCGTAATTTGAAGAAGAAGTCGTGTAAGTTTTGAGCGCTTTCAGAATCCAAATTTCCGCTAGGTTCATCGGCAAATACGATATCTGGTTGGTTGATCAATGCCCTTGCCACTGCCACTCGCTGTTGTTCTCCACCAGATAGTTGATTCGGTTTGTGATTAGCTTTTTCTGCAACACCTAAAAAGCTTAATAATTCTAGAGCTTTTTTTTGAGTTGAGGTTTTGTTTTGGTTTCCAATATATGCCGGTATACAAACGTTTTCTATTGCTGTAAATTCTGGGAGTAGTTGGTGAAATTGAAATACAAATCCTATGTGATTATTTCTAAATTTAGAAATTTTTTTATCCTTAAGTGCTAAAGGTGATTGCTGACCTATTGTTAATTCACTACCCTCAATCCTATCAGGTTTTTCAAGGGTACTCAAAATTTGTAACAATGTTGTTTTTCCTGCACCTGAAGGTCCCACGATAGCTACAATCTCTGCTTTATTGATCTGTAAATTAATTCCCTTTAGTACTTTGGAATTGTTGTAAGTTTTTTGAATGTTTTTGGCAATGATCATTGGCTATCCGTCTAATACAACGAAATTACAAAAAAGAAAAGATTCTCTATTCTTTGTTTTGTTTTATTTCTATCAGTCAAGCATTTAAAAATGAATAATGAAAAAGCATTAAGAGGAAACTATTCTACAAATCGACGATATTTAAATCTTTTTGAACTGTTTTTTATCAATTGTTTTTATCATGTGTAAATATTTGGAGAATAATGATTAAAAACTTTGATGAGAATAGCGAATATGTTTACTTTTACATCCAATATTAATTTATATACAATAATGAACTTACACGAATATCAAGGAAAAGAGATTTTAAGTAGTTTTGGAGTAGGAATACAAAGAGGTATTGTTGCTCAAACTCCTGATGAAGCTGTTGCAGCTGCAAAAGAATTAACCGAAAAAACGGGAACCAGCTGGTATGTTGTTAAAGCACAGGTTCATGCTGGTGGACGTGGAAAAGGAGGAGGAGTTAAACTTGCTAAAAATTTAGATGAGGTCAAATCAATTTCTGATGATATAATTGGAATGATGTTGGTTACTCCACAAACTTCTGCAGAAGGTAAATTGGTAAATCAAGTATTGATTGCTGAGGATGTTTATTATCCTGGAGAGAGTGAGACTGAAGAGTTTTACGTTTCTGTATTGTTGGACAGAGCAACAGGTAAAAATATGGTTATGTATTCACCAGAAGGGGGAATGGATATTGAACAAGTTGCGGAAAAAACTCCTGAGTTGATTTTTACTGAAGAGATAGATCCAGGGACAGGTTTATTACCTTTCCAGGCTCGTAATATTGCGTTTAATTTAGGGTTGTCAGGCGCTGCTTTCAAAGAAATGACAAAATTTGTGATGGCACTATACAAAGCGTATGAAAGTTCAGATTCAGCAATGTTTGAAATTAACCCAGTTTTAAAAACATCTGACAATAAAATTTTAGCTGTAGATGCAAAAGTTTCGCTTGATGAAAATGCTTTGTATCGTCATAAAGATTATTTAGATTATAGAGATATTAGAGAAGAACATCCAACTGAAGTTGAAGCAAAGGCTGCAGGTTTAAATTATGTTGCCTTAGACGGTAATGTAGGGTGTATGGTAAACGGAGCTGGATTAGCGATGGGAACTATGGATTTGATTAAACAAGCAGGAGGAGAGCCAGCCAATTTCCTAGATGTCGGTGGTACGGCAGATGCAAAAAGAGTAGAAATTGCTTTTAGAATTATCTTAAAAGACCCCAATGTGAAAGCTATTTTAGTAAATATTTTTGGAGGTATTGTTCGTTGTGATCGTGTAGCACAGGGTGTCGTAGATGCATATAAAAATATGGGGGATAGTATAAATGTACCTATCATAGTTCGTTTACAAGGAACCAACGCTGTTGAAGCTAAAGCTTTAATTGATGCAGAAGAGGGGTTAAATGTAATTTCGGCAACGGAATTCCAAGAGGCAGCTGAAAAAGTACAAGAAGTTTTGGCTTAATCTAATCTTAAACTAAATATAAACACCTCCATGATTNTTTCATGGAGGTGTTTTTTTGTTANGNCATCACANAAAATGACTATTTAAAAGCTTTAATCTAACTTTTATTTTATTTGTAGTGTTATTTNACAGTTGATATTAACTTTTTGATCAGGTGTTAAATGTTCTAATTGTTCAAGAATTCCTTTTTGCTTTTCTTTTAATTTTTCGATGGCGTTAAGAAATGCTTTAGATTGGTGACCTGTTCTTTCACAAACCCCAAAATTTTCTGATGAAAAATGAGATAAATTATTTTTTATCATCGAGTTCAATTGGACTTTTGCTTCTTTAGGAGCTAAGGTTAATTCTATGACTGGAATATTTATATCTTTCATTTAATGTGGTTTTGTTCTTCACAAATTTCAATATTAATGTTTATATATTTATATTTATACTTTATATGTAAATCATAAATATTAGTTTATGCACTATACGTTACATCAACTTGTTGTATACCTTAAGGTGATCCAGAAGAAAAGTATTACCAAAGCTGCAGAAGAATTACACCTGACCCAACCTGCAGTATCAATTCAAGTAAAAAAATTACAAGAACAATTTGATATACCGCTCATAGAAGTAATTGGGAGAAAAATTCATGTTACTGAGTTTGGTCAAGAAATAGGATTGATTTGTCAAAAGATAGTCAATCAGATGGCTGAGATTAAGGACAAGACCATTGCCTATAAAGGAATTTTAACGGGTAAGATTAAAATTTCAGTAGTGTCTACAGGAAAATATGTGATTCCTTTTTTTTTGACAAGATTCTCTAAACTATACCCAGGTATAGACTTTACAATTGATGTAACAAATAAATCTAAAGTTATTGAAAGCTTAGAAAAAAATAACACCGATTTTGCTTTGGTGTCAACCATCCCAGAAAAAATGAGTATCAATAAAATTGAATTGATGACCAATAAGTTGTTTTTAACACGGAAGTTTAATGCCAGAGAAAATTCTATCAATTTTAACACTTCAGACTTAGAAAAAGTTTCTTTGATTCATAGAGAACAGGGTTCAGCGACTAGACAGGCTATGGAAAGATATATTTCATCAAACCATATAAAAACCAAAAAAAGTATTGAATTGGTTTCCAATGAAGCAGTGAAGCAAGCTGTTATTGCAGGGTTGGGATACTCTATTATGCCTTTGATTGGGATGAAAAATGAACTGTTGAATAATGATATTGAAATTGTTTCAATCCCAAATTTACCTATAGAAACACAATGGAATTTAATTTACCTAAAAGATAAGCAATTGTCACCGAGTAGTTTGGCATATCTTAAATTTATTAAAGAAAATAAGGATGCGATCATTCATAATCATTTCGATTGGTATAGAAATTTTTAAATCATATCACAAAAAAAAAGTGACTATCAAAAGATAGACACTTTTTTTGTGCTTGTAATGTGTCGATAATTGTATCGTTATTTTTTTTCAGGAGTGTTATATTTTTTTGTCAATTCCATTGAAAGTGCGGTTTTTTCAATCAGTAATTTACCAGCGTTTGTTTCAATCATAACAGTTCCTTCATTTACTTCTACTAGTTTTCCGTGTATTCCTCCGGTTGTAATTACTTTGGTTCCCTTGACTAGAGATGCTTTAAATTTCTTCTCATTTTTGCTTCTTCTTAATTGTGGTATGATCATGAAAAACACAATGAAAATTACCATAATAATTAAGAACATTGGACTCATAGGTCCTTCTTGTAATGCTATCATTCTATATAAATTTTGAGTTGTTATTGTTATATTTTGTAAACATATGGGTTTGTTTCTTGATTACAAAGTTCCTCTCCCAATTTTATTTAATCGGTTTGTATCTTGAAAATCTTTCCATACTTTATCTAAAACACCGTTGATAAAAGTGCTGCTTTTTTCAGTTGAATAATCTTTGGCAATTTCTAAATATTCGTTTATCGTTGCTTTAACGGGGATAGATGGAAATTTTAAAAACTCACAGATTCCCATTTTAATTAATATTATATCTAAGTCTGCAATACGATCCATTTCCCAATTTGGGGTTTTATCTTTAATTTCTTTCTCAAATTCCTTTAGGTTTAAAACTACTTTTCTAAATAATTCAGAGGCAAATTCTTCATCATCACTATTCTTGTAAAGCTTACCTAAGACAAATTGTTCTTTTGCTTTTAATTCTTGTATTGTTTTTACCATCCAAGTGTTTACAAACGGAATGTCATCAGCCCAGCTAATATTTTCACCCTCGTAATATTCTGCAAGTTTTTCATCTGGAGCAATAAATTCAGCAAAAAACTTTACAATAAATTTTTGATCTTTTTTGTAAGAGGTCTCTTGATCATTCATGTAGTCTTTAAACAAGTCGCTGGAAATCAAATTGTGATACACAATAGATACATATTTGTCGTCTAAATACCAGTTGTTCAATTTGTTCTCTTCAATATAGTTTTGCAATGAGACACTTTCTTTAAAAATTTTAATGACCCTATTGTCTATAAATTTGCGATTGGGGTTTAATTCTTCTTTTGTAGCAAAATATTTTTTCTTAGATACTTCTTGAGTNTTTTCAGCCATTTTGTTAACTCTTACTAACATATCTAGGGATAAGATGTATAGATCGTACATCTTATCAATACTTTGTCTTAAGAATTTCTCTTCTTTAACAATATTGTCATTGTTTGAATGAATCATCGCATATACCGATTGCATCACTTTAACGCGAATATGTCTTCTGTTGATCATTTATAAAGAACTTAATGGTTTTGAATGCACAAAAGTAACACTTAATTAAAAATATTTGTAAGATTAATGTATAAAATATCATGGTCGATAAATATGTATGCATCTGCTTAAAAACGGAAGATAAAATAGTAATAATATATTATCTTCGTACCTCTAAATGATGAACCTATCCTTTCCCATGAAAGAATTACAATATATCAATCAGTTTTTTTATAAATATAGATTTCGACTACTTTTGGGGATTGTAATATCTATCGCGTCTAGATATTTAGCTGTTAAAGTTCCAGAAATAGTAAAAAACTCTGTTAATGTTGCTAGTGATTATCACCATGGAAGGTTGACGGACTTGGCGTTTGTTGAGAGTGAGTTATTACACAACATATACTTGATAATAGGCTTAGCGGTTCTCTCAGGTTTTTTTACTTTTTTAATGAGACAGACTATTATTGTGACTTCAAGGTTGATAGAATTTGATTTGAAAAATAACGTCTATCAACAATACCAACGCCTATGTCTTAATTTTTATAAAAATAATAGAACAGGTGATTTGATGAATCGTATTAGTGAAGATGTGGGTAAAGTTAGAATGTATGTAGGTCCTGCTCTCATGTATACCATCAACATGTTGATTATGTTTTCTGTGGCAATTTATAAGATGATTCAGATAGATATAAAGTTAACCCTTTTCACTTTGATTCCTTTCCCTTTGTTGTCCGTTTCCATTTTTGTACTCAGTAGGAGTATCAATAAAAAAAGCACAATTGTTCAGAAACAGTTATCAAAATTAACAACGTTTACTCAAGAAGTGTTTTCCGGCGTAAATGTTATTAAATCATATGCAATAGAAGGCATAACAAAGGGAGATTTTATTGAAATTGCACAAGACAATAAGCAGAAAAACATCAATTTATTTAAAGTACAAGCCTTCTTTTTTCCGTTGATGATTTTATTGATAGGAATTTCAAACATTATCGTTTTGTACGTTGGAGGTATGCAATATATAGGCGGTCAAATTACCATGGGAGTAATTGTAGAGTTTATCATGTATACAAATATGCTTACCTGGCCAGTTGCTGTTGTTGGTTGGGTAACTTCTACCATACAAGAGGCAGAAGCTTCACAAAAAAGAATCAACGAGTTCTTGAGGCAAGAACCAGAGGTTGTCAATATTGTAGAAGAGTCTCATCCCATCAAAGGAGCTATTGCTTTTGAAAATGTTTCTCTGACCTATTCAGACACAAATATAAAGGCTTTGCATGATATTTCTTTTGAATTGAATTCTGGAGAAACTTTAGCAATCATAGGCAAAACAGGATCTGGAAAATCTAGTGTTCTTAATTTGGTTAGTAGATTACATGATGCGACAACAGGGAATGTGAAAATAGATGATCGTCCTATTGGCAAGTACAATGTTTTTAGTTTAAGAAGTCATATTGGTTTTGTGCCTCAAGACCCTTTTTTGTTTTCAGATTCCATTGCTAACAATATCCGTTTTGGTAAAAAAGATGCTACTGATGAAGAGATGATTGACGCGGCTAAAAAAGCGGTTGTTCACGATAATATTAGCTCTTTCAAAAATGGTTACGCTACCGTATTGGGAGAACGTGGGGTCACTTTATCAGGAGGGCAAAAACAGAGAGTTTCAATAGCAAGAGCAATTGTTAAAAATCCAAAAATTTATGTTTTTGATGACTGCTTGTCTGCAGTCGATACAGAAACAGAAGAAAGAATTTTAAGAAATTTAAAAACAATCAGTAAAAACAATACAAGTTTAATTGTTAGTCATAGAATTAGCGCAGCTCAACACGCAGATCAAGTGATTGTGCTGGATTATGGAAAAATTGTTCAGCGTGGGACACACACTCAATTACTAGATCAAGATGGGATATACCGTGATATGTATAAACAACAACTTGAAGAAAAAGAATTAGAATGATGCTCGCTAAATAATAATTTTTATATTTGATTTTGCTAAATGATAATTTTATAAATATGAAAGAAAGAGAGGACCAAGAAGAGATTTTTTCTCAAATTTTAAGAGCAGGACGAAGAACTTACTTTTTTGATGTAAGAGCAACCAAAGCCGGTGACTACTACCTAACCATTACAGAAAGTAAAAAGTTCACACACGATGATGGATCTTTTCATTATCAAAAGCATAAGATTTATTTGTATAAGGAAGATTTTACAGAATTTCACAAGCAATTAAAAGATGCCACAGATTATATTATTAGTGAAAAAGGTGAGGAGGTTATCAGTGAAAGGCACCAAAAGGATTTTAAAAAAGAGGGTGACGATGATCATCATGAAAGTACAAAATCAGATTTTACTGAAGTAAATTTTGAAGACATATAGCAAAAAACTCAGCTTTTATTTTAAGCTGAGTTTTTATTTTAAGTAAAACAAATGTGATCTTTTGTACTCACATTAAATCTATTAACCTAAAGAATAGAATAATGAACAAAACAGTTAACATTGTAGGAATGACTTGCGGTGGATGTGTTGCTGGTGTTGAAGAAAAGTTAGGTGAAATTAGAGGAGTGATTAGTGTAAAAGCCTACCTTGACAAAGGAGAGGTCAGTATTGATTCCAAAACCATAGTATCAATACAAGACATTAGAAATGCTCTTCCAGCAAAATATAGCTTATCCGAAAAAGAATTATCAGCGCAAAAAACAAAAGAGACTTCTGAAGGGTTAAGTAAGCGTAAGCAATTAAAACCCTTGTTTTTAATTTTGATTTACATCAGTTTGGCAAGTAATTTAATTGAATATAATGACTGGTCTTTCAAGCAAGTGATGTTAAATTATATGGGTCTATTTTATATTGTTTTCAGTTTTTTTAAGTTTTTAGACTTAAAAGGTTTTCCTGACTCTTTTAAAATGTATGATCCTATTGCAAAAAAGATCAATGGCTACGGTTGGTTATATCCTTTTATAGAAACCATATTAGGTTTGATGTTTTTGTTTAGGTATAAAGTCGATCTTGCTATTTTAATAACGATTGTTATTCTGAGTGCCACCACTTATGGAGTTGTCAAAACATTATTAGACAAAAAAACCATTAAGTGTGCTTGCTTGGGAACGGTTCTTAATCTTCCTATGACGGAAGCAACATTTATTGAAAACACCATTATGTTGATGATGGCGTTTGCCATGTTGTTTGTTTAATTTCAGAAATAGAAATTCAAGGATAGCTTATGTTTTGTTTGTCAAGCCATATAGTTGCTTTTAATTAGATCTCTCTTTACAAGGTAATACCAGTAAAAGAAAAACCCTTTTTCTACCGAACTACAACTTATGTTTTTATTAGAATTTTCCTTTCTTTGAAATAGAAAAACTATTTTTGTGTTTCATTTTTAATGCCCTACAATAATGATAATAAAACGGTTCAAATGTAGTTTTCTATTTATTTTAATTTTAATGTTATCTTATACTGGTTCAGCACAAATCACAGGTCGTCTAGTTGATCAAGAAAGTAATGCAGCTCTAGAGTATGCAACGGCGACGCTTTATAATCAAGATGGTTCAATAAACACAGGAGTGATCACAGATAAAAATGGAAAATTTGTTCTAGCCGGTTTGCCTTCTGGAAACTATTTTTTAGAGATGTCTTTTATGGGTTATGAATCACTTAAAATAGACAATATAGTACTAGAGAATAAAGAGACTTTTATTGATTTAGGCTTGCTTAGATTATCAATCCACACGAATCAATTAAGTAAAGTTTATTTAGAAACTGAAGTCCCTTCGGTTTTACATCAAATAGATAGAGAGATTTTTGAGGCAAGTAAGTTTCAGAATAGTGTAGGAGGGAGTGCAATAGATTTAATTAAAAATTTACCTTCTATAACAGTTACCGCAAATGGAGTACTCCGTGCACGAGGTAGCAATAGTTTTTCGGTATTGATTAATGGTAAACCCACACAGGGAGACGCCTCGATCATTTTATCCCAATTACCAGCCAATGCTGTAAAAAGTGTAGAGTTAATTACCGCGCCCTCGGCAAAGTATGACCCTGAAGGAACCGCTGGAATCATTAATATATTGACGAAGAGTTTATCTATCGAGGGAGATTATGCTCAAGTAAATATACGTGGTGGTTTTCCACCAATTCAAGATTATAAGACCAAAGAATATCCTCAACGTTTTGGTATTGATGCTATTTATAATACGAGGACAGATAAGCTAAACATATCATTAGGAGCTAGTTATCAAAGAAATGACATCTCAGGAAGGAGGGTAGGAGGTTTGGAGATTTTTGATAAGGCAAATGAACTCCACAGATTTTTACCTTCCGAGGGTGAGCGTAGCTTTGATAAAGTTAGTTATGATACCAGATTATCTGTAGATTATACTCCAAACTATAATAATGAATTTTCTTTAGGGGTTTATGCAGGTAGGAAGCAGAAAGATAGATTGGCAGATATTTATTATGATAATTATAGCATTTCACCAGTTGGCAGTCAAAATAGAGAAAATGAATTTGCTTACTATAATCATAATCTAAGAACTCGTTTAGGAGATTTTACTTTGGCTAGTTTTGATTATACCCATCTATTTGAAAATACATCCAAATTATCAGCGTCAGTATTATATGAGTATACTTTTCTGGGTGGTCCAACAGAAAATGATAATGTTAGTGATATTGACTATTCAACTATTTATCAACAAGAAAAGAACACGAATAATAATCCTTTGAATGGAATACGGTTTAATCTAGATTATAGCTGGAAACCTACAGTTTTTACTTCTATTGAAACAGGATATCAGTATAGACATTTAGATCATATGGGTGAATTTAAATATGAGCGAAAAAATGTTGAGCAAGGGGCTTTTGATTTTAGTTTGGTGCCAGAATTTTCTAGTGATATCCGTTTGAGAAGAAGTATACATTCTACTTATTTTCAATTCTCATCAAAGAAAGAGAATTGGAATTATATAGCAGGAATAAGAGCGGAGTCTATGGATAGAGAATACCAAGAAGAATTGGTTTCTGATACTCAAAAACGAAGCCCATATGATTATGGTTATTTTAAGCTATTTCCATCACTTTTATTGCAGTATTCATTGAATGATAAAACCAAATTGAAGGCTGCTTATAGTAAAAGAGTGCAACGCACAACTACCTTTAAAATGAATAGTTTTGCTGAGCGAGAACATTCAGAAGTATATGAACAGGGAGATAATACATTAAAACCTGAGTTTATTGATTTGTTTGAGCTTGGAATCAATAAGAAGTTCAAAGGTGGAAACACTGTATTTGCTAATACTTATTATAGACAAACTAAAAATGTCATCAATAGGGTAAATACTTTGGCATACGAGTCTAATGGTGAGGTCATTGATCATATTTTAAATAGAGTATATTCAAATGTTGGAAAAAGTAATACTATCGGGTTAGAGGTAGGGGCTACTCTAAAGTCTTCTGAAAATTTTACTACTTTTATTGGAGCCAATCTCTACAGTTATGCAGTTGATGGGGTGATGGGTTTTGAGCATAGAGATGGAAAAACAAGAACATACGATATTGATAGTAAGTCAGCCAATTATTCTTTAAGTATAAATTCAACTTATGATTTTTGGCAAAATGCATCTCTTCAGTTTACACTTAATTATCTTTCTGATAGAGTTACAGCTATGGGAGAGGATTCAAGATTTTATACACCAAACTTAATCCTTAGAAAATTTTTCTTGCAGGATAATCTTGCAGCTACTTTACAGTGGCAAAATATGGATTTGGGTATATTAAATACAAATGAACAGCGTATAACGACTTCAAGAGCTAATGAGTTCTACACAACAACTAACTATATTTATGAAGTAGATATGATTAGTTTAAATTTAACTTATACATTTAACAAGCTAAGAAACAAGTCAAAGTTCATAGAAAGTGAGTTTGGAAAAAAAGAATTTTAACACTATGTATTAGGTATAACAAAAGAGGACTTATTAGTTGTCTTTTTGTCTTTTCAAAGCTTATGAATAAAAGACGGTAAAGTAAATGAATGCGCAGTAGATTGCCAATAGTACAATTCCTTCTTTAAACCCAAAAGTTAATCGTTTAGGTAAAAAGCATAGAGGAAGAATTACACCAGCTACTGCTAATAGCCAATATAAATCGTGAGATACAATATGTAAATCCTTTACTCTGATAGGTGTAATGATGGAGGTAATTCCTAAAACAGCTAGAATGTTAAAAATATTAGATCCTATCAAATTTCCTAAGGATATGGCTTTTTCTCTTTTTATTATCGCAATGATAGAAGCTGCAAGTTCAGGAATACTAGTCCCAATCGAAACAATCGTTACGCCAATTATGCGTTCACTTATCCCTATGGTATGAGCAAATCCAACTGCTCCTTTGATCAGTAATTCAGAACCACCCCACAAACCAATTCCACCAATCAGTAATAAAAAGACCGTTTTTGAGAAAGGAGTTTCTGTTGTTTTTAAGTTTTCCTCTTTTGGTGTATTTGCTTTGGTTTTAAGTAAATAAATCAGAAATATAATCAACAAAGCAAACAACAGTATCCCTTCTATCTGGCTTAAAACCAAATCAAACCCAATAAAGATATACAGCAGTAAAGAAGCAAACATCATCATTGGCCAGTCTATCTTGTAGAAAGATTTGGGGATGTCAATTTTTCCTAAACAAGTAGTAAATCCAAGTACTAAAGCCAAATTAGCGATGTTAGACCCTATGACATTTCCCAAAGCCAAATCAGGATAACCTTCTAAAGCAGATTTAATACTTACAATAAGCTCTGGTGCGGATGTGGCAAATGAAACCACTGTCATTCCAATAACAATCTTGGATATTTTTAGCTTAATAGAGATGTTCACAGAGGCTTTTAACAACCAATCTCCTCCAAAAATTAGAAATACCAAACCAATAATGATATACAATACGTTCATGCTATGTAATTTAGTGCGAATATACTTTTAATTCTATCAGCATGAAAAAAACTTTTTTTAGATTTTTAGCCAAACTTAATAAGATTATGTTGCCTTCCTATAGCTCCAAACAATTATTTCTTGGGAAAGCCTAAAACATGAGTTAATATTGATTGGTTGGAGGTTTTTTGAAACAAAAATTCTCTTTAAAAACATAAAATATATTTTGTGACATTGTAATAAAGAACTATATTTGCATCCGCAATAGGCCTCGTAGCATAACTGAATAGTGCACTTGATTACGGCTCAAGAGGTTGAAGGTTTGAATCCTTCCGAGGTCACAATTAAACTCCTAATATTAATTTATTGGGAGTTTTTTTATTAATTATAGTCGAGGTATTGCTGAACAATTTTTCGGTGTTCGTTATGGTCAAGCTTAAAATCTTCAATAAGGGTATTTAAGCCATCAGGCTTTTGTTTTCCAATGTGGTTTTTATCAGAGTAGCTCGTAAAGTGTACATTGTAAATTTCATCCTTTAGTTCAAGAATAAGGTATAAATTTTCTTTGATCCAAGCGTGCGATATGAGAGCGAAAAAAGAGGATTCATCCTTACAAAAAGCAGAAAAATTGTAATAATTTAAAAATTGTTCCATTTTATTTAATTTCAGCAGACAACCCAAGCTCTAATAACTTGGTGCATTTGGGTTTTAACTCTTCATAGCTTCCTGTTTTAACAGCACATTTACCTTTATAGTGAACCAACATAGTACATTGTTCAGCTTGTAGAGGTTCATGTTCACAGACCTCTATCAATGCATCAATGACAAAGTCAAAACTATTTACATCGTCATTGTACAAAACAATTTGATTTTCTTTAATCAATTGTTCAAGAACCTCTATACTTTCAGATTTTTTTTCTATTGTGCTCATAATCAATGTAAAAATATAAATTATTTGTTTAATTGTATTCCTACCCAGTTGTTTTTTGTGTATGTTTTAGCGATGGATAGTCCTAGCTCTTTTGTGCGGGTTTCAATAAAAGGAATGTCTTGAGTATAAAAACCACTTAAAAGTAGTTTCCCTCCGATGTTTAAACAACGATTGTAAGTATCCATATCATTTAGAAGAATGTTTCTATTGATGTTCGCAATGATTATATCATATCTTTGATCGTTAAGCATAGAAGCNTCTCCTTGGTAAGCTTTGATGTTTTTACAATTGTTTTTTTCTATATTTTCTAGAGTATTGATATAGCACCACTCGTCAATATCTATAGCATCGATTGGATAAGCCCCTTTCATTTCTGCAAAAATAGCTAAAATCCCAGTTCCAGTCCCCATATCTAATACACTTTTAGCAGTTAAATCCAATTCAAGTAAATGCTTAATCATCAAGTGAGTTGTTTCGTGATGACCTGTTCCAAAGCTCATTTTAGGTTCAATTACAATCTCAAACTCCATCTTTGTTTTTTCATGAAAAGGAGCAATTATACTTACTTTATCATCAACATGGATAGGGGTGAAATTCTTTTCCCATTCAGCATTCCAATTTATTTGTTCAATGTCTCGATAGGTAAAAGTAATCTCAAATTCATCAGATTTTAAGGCATAAAGATCTGTTAATATGTCTTCATTCCAATCTTTTGTTTGTATGTAAGCTTCTAAGCCTGTTGGTGTTTCTTCGAAGCTTTCAAAGCCTACTTCACCTAACTCCGCAATTAAAATTTCTGTTGCGGGCTGTAGAGGTTTAATTGTAAATGTATAACCTATGTAATTCATTGTTTGTTATGTTTCTAAATGCAAAAATAGCTAAAAGCAAAAGCTTTTAGCTATTTTAAAATATATTTTGTTAGACCCTTAGATTGCTTTTATGATGGCAGCAAAATCGGCAGCAGCCAAAGCAGCACCTCCAATAAGCCCACCATCAACATCGGCTTTAGAAAAAATTTCTTTTGCATTTGCGGGCTTGCAAGATCCTCCGTATAATATAGATACATTATTGGCAATTTCAGCTCCATATTTATCTGCTATGAAACCACGAATAAATGCGTGCATTTCTTGTGCTTGATCTGCTGAAGCAGTTAACCCAGTTCCAATTGCCCATACCGGCTCATAAGCCAACACAATCTTAGACCAAGCGGTAGCCTCTAAATGAAATAAAGCTTCAGAAATTTGTTTTGCAACTACAGCTTCTTGTGTGTTAGATTCTCTTTCTTCTTTAACTTCACCAAAGCAGTATATTACTTCTAAACCATTAGCCAAAGCTGCATCTGTTTTCTTCGCTAACAAAGCTTCATCTTCTCCAAAATATTCACGTCTCTCAGAGTGTCCCAAGATCACAGATTTTATTCCTGCATTTGTTAGCATACTTGCTGAAATTTCTCCTGTGTATGCTCCGCTAGATTCTTGGTGCATGTTTTGAGCAGCAACTTCAATTGCCGAATCTTCAGTTGCATCCAATACTGTTGTTAAGTTTACAAATGTAGGAGATACAATGACTCTGGTGTTTTCCAAAGACACATCTTTTAATTCGTTTACTAATTCTTTTGCTAAAGTTTTAGACTCGGTAACGTTTTTATTCATTTTCCAGTTACCTGCTACAATTTTACTTCTCATTTTATTTGATTTTAATTTTTCAATACGTTTGTAATTCTGTCATCGTTAGCTTCAATAGCCCTGTAGATAACGATCTTTCCATTTTCATCTATCAACAAATATCTAGGAATCCAATCTAAATCTATGTTTTTTGCAAATATACTTTTCCATCCTCCTTCTACATAATAATGATCTCCTTTTATACGATAACGTTTGATACCTTTTTTCCAAGAGGTTTCATTTTTGTCTAATGAGATGAATACATAGTTCATATTTGGTTGCTTTTCCTGAAGTTCATTAAGTTTAGAAAGGCCTTTTATGCAGTCAGGGCACCAACTAGCCCATACTTCAATCATTGTTTTTTTTCCTTTATGACTTTCTATAAGGTTCTTGAAAGTTAGGGAGTCGCCGTCAACATTGATTAAGGGTGCTGTTAGTAATGTATGGCTAAAAGCTTTTTTTTCTTTTGAACCACACCCAAGCAATAGGGTGAAAGTAAGCACAGCGATAATTATTCTTTTCATATCAATTATTTTAATTTCACTCTAGGATCAATAATGCTGTAGGAAATATCTACTAAGATATTGAGTACTATAAAAAAGGCAGCAATTGTTAATATACTTCCTGATATTACGGGCAAGTCTGAGTAGTTTAAAGCATTTACGATTTCTTTTCCCAAACCATTCCAATTAAAAATATACTCCACAAATACGGCACCAGCTAGTAGAGAAGCAAACCAACCCGACAATGTGGTTATTACTGGGTTAAGAGCGTTTTTTAGTGCGTGCTTTTTAACGATTACATACGTTGATAAGCCTTTTGCTTTTGCTGTTCTGATATAATCTTTATTTAAGATATCTAGTAATGAATTTCTAGTCAATTGAACGATGACTGCTAAGGGTCTAATTCCCAGAACAATGCTTGGGAGTATTGCGTTTTTCCAAACTACCCTTGTTCCTTCACCAAAATTATCAACTTCCAAAATATTTCCCGTCATGGACAATCCTGTGTATTTATGAAGTACAAAACCAAATAGCCAGGCAAACAATATTGCCGAGAAAAAAGAAGGTAAACTCATTCCTAATGTACTTATAATCATAATCCCCTTATCTAAAAAGCTATTTGATTTAAGCGCTGATATAATACCTAAAAGAAGTCCAAAAACCAAAGCTATGCCAATGGCACTGATGGCTAATAAAAAAGTATTGGGTAATGTTTCTTTTATGATGTTACTCACCTCTTTATCGTTTTTTTGAAATGAATTTTTAAGATTGGGCAACTTCAATACCATTAGGTAGACTTCACGTTCTAAAAGAGTAATTCTTGATTTGTTGAGAGGAAGAAAACTATAATCATTCTCATCAGTGCTATGGAAAGAGATAGGAGATACATCATTTATGTAATTGATATATCTAACGGGTAAGGGGAGATTTAGTCCGTATTTTATTCTGATGTTTTCAAGTTGTTCTTGATCCTCTCTTTGGTCTAATAACATCCTTGATGGGTCCCCGAGAAGGTTAAATAAAAAGAAAAGTAATGTCGCTACGCCAAATAAGCTCAACAACCCTCTAATAATATTTTTAATCAAAAATGAGATCAATGTCAATATATTTTATTCAAAGATATCATTTACCAAACTGATAAACCAAAATGAATGAAAAAGATTTAGAGAGAGATAATTGGATCCTATGCAAGGATCCTTATTCATACAAACTATAGATTTATAAAATGTGGGTTAGAAGTCTTCAAAGACACCGAGACCAAATAGAGCAAAATCGTATTTGACAGGGTCTTTTGGGTCAAGTTTTCTAAGATTGCTGTCTAATTCAGCCAAGGCTTTTGAATCGTTTTGTTTGCGAGTAATCAATCCTAATTTTCTGCTTACATTTCCAGAATGAACATCTAAGGGGCAAGAGAGATGAGCAGGAGAAATCTTTTTCCATACCCCTAAGTCTACTCCAAGTAGATCATGTCTTACCATCCAGCGTAAAAACATATTGATGCGTTTGGCAGCAGAACCTTTTAAAGGGTCCGACACATGTTTAGTAGTTCTGATGGGGTGAGGAATTTCAAAAAACACTTTCTTGAATTCGTGTATGGCAGGTTGTAAGGAATTGTTTTGGATGTTTTTTTGAAATAATAGTTCTAATCCACCATGATTTTCATAGATGTTTTTTAAAGAGGTTATAAAAAATTTAAAATCAGTGCCGTTGAAAGTTCTGTGTTTAAAATCGTTTAATTTTTCTAAGTCTTCTTCTGTATGGTGCATAACAAAGTCATAAGGGGCTTGACCCAATAGATTCATCATTTGTAAACAATTCTTTATGATCATAGGTCTTTTTCCCCAAGAGATAGTTGCAGCTAAAAAACCTGCGATTTCAATATCTTCCTTGTTTGTAAATAGATGAGGGATTTGTACGGGATCACTATCAATAAAATCTCTGTTGTTGTATTGCTTTTCTTTGCGATTAAGAAAATCTTTTAATTGGGTAGAATCCATAAGTTCATTTTAGCAATGATAAAAATACATAATTTGGGATGTTTAAGACTATTGTATATCATAACTTATAATTTGTTTATCCATAGAATGGGTTGTATTTTTATTTTTTATTTATAAATCATAAGTATCATGTCTATTCAACTTCAGTCTTCAATTTTTAATTTTTTAAATGCATTAAAAGAAAACAATAATCGTGATTGGTTTGCAGAGAATAAGTCTTGGTTTGTTGAAGAAGAATCTAAACTAAAATCATTTTTCACAAACGTTATGGATGGGTTAAATGAGCAAGATGTTATTGAAAGTATGAAGGCTTATAGGATTTATAGAGATATTCGCTTTTCTAAAGACAAAACTCCATACAAAATCTATAGGAGTTGCAGCTTTAAAAGATCTACAGATGCCTTAAGAGGTGGCTATCATTTAGAGATTACTCCTAAAGGTTCTTTTTTAGCTTGTGGTTTTTGGCAACCGAATAAGGAAGATTTGTTTCGAATAAGAAAAGAGTTTGAAGCTGATACCGAAGAAATAAATGAAATTATTAGTTCCTCAGCTATTCAGAAATATTTTGGAGGTTTTTACAAGGGAGAGGCTCTAAAAACAGCTCCTAAAGGTTTTGATAAAGAGCATCAAGCTATAGAGTTCATTCGTAAAAAAGATTTTTTATTGTTAAGGAAGTTCACCAATGATCAAGTATTGTCTTCCTCTTTTTTTAGTGAGGTCATGGAGTCTTTTAATGCGGCAAGACCGTTTTTGGATTATATGAGTGATGTGTTGACCACAGATGTAAACGGAGAGTCAATTCTCTAGTTGGATTGCTTTATATAAAATACTGATTTGTTTAAATCTTATTTTTTTGAAGTGTTTCCGTTCTTGACAGCACTATGATTGTCATAACACTCTAGCACGGCCTCGATCAACTGTAAATCGGTTGCTTTTTGTATAAAGTATGCGGAGTAATTACAGTTTGATAATACTTCAGTAAGCTTGTTAAGATCCATCTGTAGGTAATCTAAAATAACTTCTCTATCAAAGCGGGTGGTCAAAATTTTACGGGTATCGTCTTTGTCTTTTAATCTCTTAAGATTTTTAAGTTTTTTTGGTTTGGATCCAAATAAATTGTAAATGTAGTCAGTAGGATTGCTGATGGTAACGCCCCCAGAACCTAGACTGCTCCCAATTTTGTTGTTTTTTACTTCGTATGTTTGGCTGAGACCATTTACATGTATCCTATTGTATTTGTCTGTTGGAATGTTCTTAACATCAATTTCCAACACTCCTATAATCTTGTATGCATGTATTGTAACTTCAGGTAGGTTTTCAGATTGGGGAAATAAATGAACGTTCAGTTCTGTTCCTTTAGAAAGATCTTTAGTTATTTTTAATTTTATGGATTCGTACCCTATGCTCGAAATTAGGATGGTATCATTTTCGGTTACATTCATCTCAAAACCACCTTCTCTATCCGAAACTTCACCATCTATATTGGTTAAATTCAGTAATGATGCACCCTCTATAGCTAAGCTGTCTACTATATTCGTCACTTTACCTTTGATGCTAAAACTAAGTATGTCCTGTGCTGAGCTGTTATAGTTAGTAAACAGAAATAGGGCAAAAGCTATGATTTTTATTGTTTTTGTCATCATGAATAGGTGTTGTGTTTTTATAATTTTGTTTGCCTGTTTAAACTTATTCTCGCCATGATAGGGAAATGATCAGATAAATTTACGTAATATGTAGTAAATTTACCAACCTCCATTGTGTTATCAGGCAAAATAAAATCTATTCGGAAAGGAAAAAAGTAATCATAGGATTTACCAAAACCTGAGCCAGCTTCTGTAAAAGCATCTTTTCTATCTTCCATGATTTCATGGTAGTTCCAAGAGAAGGCTGTATTGTTGAAATCTCCTACGACAATGCTTTTGTGTGGACACTCTTTAATATGATTTTTTAACGCTTTTATTTGTTTTGATTGCTTGTTAAAGACATTCATAAACTTATTAAGTAAGGCCTCACTATCTTTTCCTCCATAATTTTCTTTATTGATGTCAAGTTTGAAAGATTGAAGGTGTACGTTGTAGATTCGGATAGTTTCGTCTAGTATCTTGAGATCTATATAAACAATATTATTACCACCTTTCTTAAAAAGGCTATTCCCTTGTTTTACAACGGGGTATTTTGAATAAATCGCTAAATTAGAATTTTTATATTCATATACTTTAGGCAGGTCAATCTTTAGGTTTGGAGTGTTTTTGTATTCTTGGAAACAAATGATATCAGGATTTTTATTGTTTATAAAACTACAAATATCTTCCTTTACGGTTTTTGAGTCTATGGCTTTGAGTGCATTGAAATGTCTTACGTTATAGGATAAAACTTTAATATCGCTTTGTTTTATAATTTCTTTTTTTTCAATAGCATAGAAGTCGTGTAGATGTGAAATTCCGATAAGAATACAACCTAGTGAAACGATAAAATGAAGTTTTAATTTTACGATCCACAAGATGATAAAGGCAATATTTATGAACAGTAAGATCGGATAAGCAAGGCTTAAGACGGAAATACTTGACCAGTTTTCAGGATCTATGTAAGGTAGTGAATAGGTAAACAGTAGTAATACTACGATCACAAAGTTGAAAAAAAACAAAACTTTATTCCAGAAATTTAACTTCCCCATGATTTTATTTTTTTCCTTGTTGAAATAAAAATTCTTTTTCCTCTTTACTCAAAGAATCATATCCTGATTTACTTATTTTTTCTAAAATATGATTTGTTTTGTTTTGGGCTTCACTCGTAGTTGTAGATGATTTTTTTTTCTTCGAGGCTTTGTAACTTGTTTTTAAATGAGTTTTAGATTTAAAAGGGTTTTGAAAGGATAGTTTATATGGAAAGCGAATGGCCATATAGCCATATAATGCTCCACCTAAATGTGCCAAATGACCACCAGTATTGCCATCATTGAGTAAGATTAAGTCCAGTACAACAAAAACAAGAGAAATGACCCATAACTTGACAAAACCAACAAACCTTACTTTCAATTCAAAATTAGGCATATATGTTGTGATCCCTACTAAAATAGCCATGATAGCTGACGAAGCACCAACCAAGGTTGCTTTTTGATTTTGTAATACTGGAAAATAATTATAGCTCGCTACAAAGGTAATTCCTCCAAAAATAGTCCCCCATAAATAGAAAGAGATCAACTTTTTAGAAGAAAAATAATCGATGAATAAATTACCAATATAGAATAAGAACATCATGTTGAAAAGCAAATGGATAAATCCGCCATGCATAAAACCATATGTCAGCAACGTCCATGGTTTTGAGAAGTATTGGCCAACAGATGCGGGCAGAGATAGCCACTTGTAAAAAATATTGCCTTGAATCCCAAATAGCCAACTTAAGCTACCGAGTAAATAAGTAACCAAAAACAAGGCAATATTTGCCATGATTAGTTTCTCTACGATAGACCCATATTGGTATTTATGTTTTATTTGAGTATATATATTATTCATTGTCTAANACATTCTATATTGGTTTTTTTTCCAGATGATAGCCATTATCAATCCTATGATTGAACCTCCCACATGAGCAAAATACGCAGTATTTACGGGGCTCAATAACGGTTGTCCAGTAATTCCTGAGATCAAATCAGCAATTACAATTACAGGGATAAAATATTTAGCCTTTACGGGTAAGACAAAATACAAGTAGAGTTCAGCGTCTGGGAAGTTCCAACCATAAGCCGCTAACAATCCAAAAATTGCACCTGAAGCTCCAAGCATTGGGCTAGAAAAAATTTCAGCTCCTTTTCCACTTATAGGAATATCAGGTATATATTTTGCAGCAGAATACATTTCGTAGATTTCATTTCTGTATAATCCATTTTCGATCAAAACATTAAGAATGCTCTCAAATTCAAAATATTGATTTCCCATATAAATAAATGCAGCCCCAATTCCTGCAGAAAAGTAAAAAAATAAGAATTTATTTTTTCCCCATAATTGGTATAACGGAGGACCAAAGAAATACAAACCCAACATATTTGATGCAACATGTAATAGACTAGTCTTACTATGCATAAACATGTACGTGAAAAATTGCCAAAATTGAAATTTTGGATGATCAATATAGTGGAGATTAAGAACTGCACCCAAATCTATATTTTGCAAGCTTATGCTAGCAATATAAAGGATAATGTTTATGATGATGAGATGCTTAATAATATCTGGTACTCTATTCATTATTCTAATGGGTGTTAAAAATATGATCTATTTTTTTTCTAGTAATCGTAGTATATATTTTTTTGCTAAAGGGAGATAACTGAGTTTCCTTGCATTCAAATAATTCTTGAATCAATACTTCTTGTTCTACTTCACTTAACTTTGTCCCTGTTTTTATAGCTAAAGTTTTTGCTAATGATTTTGAAATCATGTCTAACTGACTAAAACTGTTTTCTTGTATGTCTTCTTTAAAGTCTTCTATAAGCTGTTCAAAAACTATGCTAATTTGACTCTCGTTAATTGTAGTAGGGATTCCAGATACTATTACATGCTCCTCGGCCAAACACTCAAACAAAAATCCTGTGCTTTCCAGTTCGTCTTTTATTGTTTTTAAAATCTCTAGTTCTTGTTTGCTATAGCTGATGCTAATAGGAAATAATAATTGTTGACTGGAAGCTTCTCTAACAGTTATGTTCGCCAAAAATTTTTCGTACAAGACTCTTTGATGTGCTAAATGTTGATGAATCAAGTATGTACCTGTGTTTAAATTACATAAAATATATTTGTTTTGAATCTGAAATGAATCTTTAACCAATTTTATCTCCTTAGTTTCAAAGAGTTCTTGGTGCAATTCATTTTCAACCACCGGGACATTAGCCAAAGATTCTATACCGTGATATAGAGATTCCCAATTTCCTTCATTGTTTTTTTGACGAACAGAGGGGTTACTACCAGAAAATGGTCTGCTACTTTTGGCTTTTTCGTTTTGAAAAGGATTGAAGTTATTTTCTGTTTTAAAAGGATTAAAGTTAGCGTCAACTTCAATTTTTGGATTTGTTATAGGTTTGTCCTTATAACCATAGGGGGTTTCTAAGTTCTTGTCTTTGGTGAAATCTATCCCAGGTACAATATTATACTGCCCTAAGCTGTGTTTCACTGCTGCCCTTAAGATTTCGTATAATATTTTTTCATTATCAAATTTGACTTCAGTTTTTGTAGGATGAATGTTGATGTCAATGGTATTGGTTGGAACATTTAGGTATAAAAAATAGCCAGGATGAGTTCCTTTTTCTTTAAGCCCTTCAAACGCAGCATTTACCGCATGGTGGAGATATGGACTTTTGATAAATCTTTTGTTAACAAAAAAGAATTGATCTCCTCGTTTTTTTTTTGTAAAGTCGGGTTTTACAATAAAACCAGTTAATTTTAAAACATCAGTCTCCTCATGGATGGGTATAATGCGTTCGTTTGTTTTTTTACCGAAAACATGAACGATTCGTTGCTTTAAATTTCCAGGGGGAAGATTAAAGATTTCTGAATTGTTGTGATTTAGAATAAAATGAATATCAGGATGAACTAAGGCAACTCGTTGAAACTCATCAATAATATGTCTAGTTTCGACTGCATCAGATTTTAAAAAATTTCTTCTTGCGGGTATATTAAAGAATAAGTTTTTGACAGATGTGTTGGTCCCTTTTGCGGTCGGTATTGTTTCTTGATTGGTAATCTTACTTCCCTCAATAAAAATTCTAGTTCCTAATTCTTGCCCCTCTTTTTTGGTTTTCATTTCTATCTGAGCNATCGCAGCTATGGATGCCATTGCTTCTCCTCGAAAACCTTTTGTAGACAAGTTAAATAAATCTTCAGCNTCTCTAATTTTAGAAGTAGCATGTCTTTCAAAGCAAAGCCTTGCATCTGTTTCAGACATACCGGTACCGTCATCTATGACTTGAATGAGGGTTTTTCCAGCGTTTTTAATTATGAGATGTATATGTTTAGCGCTAGCATCAATAGCATTTTCTAGTAGTTCTTTGACTACTGAAGCGGGTCGCTGGACAACCTCACCAGCAGCGATTTGGTTCGCTACATGGTCTGGTAATAATTGAATAATGTCAGACATTAGGAATAGGGATTATCTTAGTATGTAAATAGCCGTTATAGAAAGAATCGCGATAATGATAGCCAACCTGTAAGTTGTTTTCCTATCTGCATTAGAAGACGATCTTGATCTATTCCATTCGTGTTTAAGATTATTTTTTGAGAGTGTTACTGTGAACTCGTTTTCTTCATCTTCGTTTCTTTCTCTTTTGTAACGATCTTCTAAAGCAAGTAGTCGCTCTTTACGTTCGTCATAATATCTAGGCTTATAGTTAAATACATAATGGCCTGTGGGTTTGAAAGGTGTTTTAAACATAGCGATAAAGAAAAAGCATTATTGTCAAATTTAAGAAAAATTCGACAATAATGCTTTGTGTTTAATGTCGTATTAACGTTTGTTGAGTGCTGACATTTTAATTGCAGCCACTCCACATTCTACGCCTTTATTTCCTAATTTACCACCAGATCTGTCAAGAGACTGTTGTTTGTTGTCATCTGTTAACACACAGAAAATGGTAGGGACATCATATTTGATGTTTAGATCTTTAATTCCTTGAGTTACTCCTTCACACACAAAGTCAAAATGTTTAGTTTCACCTTGTATGACATTTCCAACAGCTATTACGGCATCTACATTTTTGCCCTCAAGCATTTTTTTACAACCGTAAATCAATTCAAAACTACCAGGAACTTTCCAACTAATAATATCCTCTCGAGCAACACCGTTGTCCAGTAGCGTATCGATTGCTCCTAGAGTTAGATTTTCTGTAATTTCTGGGTTCCATTCAGAAGTTACAATTCCAAATCTAAATCCTTTGACGTTTGGTAAGTCGCCTTTATCGTATACCGATAAGTTTGTTGTAGCCATTAATTAGCGTATTTAGCTTGGTTGATGTATAAATCTATATTTTTGGCTTGTGTAGATTTTGGGAAATTTTCTTTTACGTTTTCAAATAAATCTTGTGCCTTGTTGAAGTTTTTCAAGGTTAAAGCTACTTTACCAGCCTTCATTAAGTAAAGGGGAGCTATGGCATTATTTTGAGTGTTTTCTCCTGCTTTGGTAAAATAAGACAAAGCCTCTTGACTGTTGTTTTTAGCCAAGTGGGCATCACCAATATTACCGGCAACAATAGCGTTCAGTACATTGTCCTTTGTTGAGACATCCTCTAAAAACTCGATTGCTAAATCATAATTTTTTAAGTTGACATGAGAAATTCCAGCATAATATTTAGCTAAATTTCCAGCTTCTGTATTTCCATAATTCTTTGCGATGTCAGCCAAACCAAAATTACCCTCAGCTCCTTCTAAAGCTGTAGTGTATAATGTTTCATTTGAGCTATTATTTGCTTCTACAAAAGATTTTTTAGCAAAGAACAATGCATCCGCAGCTTCTTTTTCTCTTGGAGCAACAACAAATTGTGTATAACCCATATATCCAAAGATTGCGACAACTGATACTATTAACGAGATCAATAGGGGTTTGCTATTTTTTTCAATCCACTTCTCTGATTTGTTAGCGCTTTCTTCTAAGGTATTAAAAACTTCCGCTGTTGTACTGTGTTCTGTATTTCCGGTATTGTCTACAATTATTTCTTCGTCAGTTTCATTTGTTTTTTTGTATCCTCTTTTTTGATAGGTAGCCATTGAAATATATTGTGTTTTAATAATTAATTTAAAATGTGATAGGAACAAAAATAGTTTTTTTAATCGAATATCAAAACACTGAATTAACCAAAAAATTGATAAATTGCGGTTCTGTTCTCAATTGAAAAAAATAAACATGCATCTTCACAAATTATCTTTACTTAATTACAAAAACATTACTTCCGAAGTTTTTGATTTTGATGCTAAAATAAATTGTTTTGTTGGGAACAATGGTGTCGGGAAAACTAACGTACTAGACGCTATTTATTACTTGTCATATACCAAAAGTTATTTCAATGCTGTGGCCAGTCAGAATATCAAACATGGAGAAGATTTTTTCATTATTGAGGGTGATTACCTATTAGAAAATGAAAGAGTAGAGACTATAGTTTGTAGTTTGAAAAAAGGAACCAAAAAAGTGGTGAAGCGTAATGGTAAAGTTTATGAAAAATTCTCTGATCATATCGGTAACTTTCCACTTGTCATTATTTCTCCCTCCGATCGAGATTTAATTGTAGAAGGAAGTGAAACTCGTCGTAAATTTATGGATGGTGTTATTGCTCAGCAGGATAGACGCTATTTACAAACTTTAGTCAACTATAATAAAATTTTAACACAGCGAAATGCATTATTAAAATATTTCGCAGCTAACCGAGTTTTTGATGCTTTAAATTTAAACGTTTATGATGAGCAGCTAAATGATTTAAGTGTGTACATTCATGAAAAAAGAGTTTGGTTTTTAAAAGAATTCTCATCTATTTTTGATGTTTGCTATAAAGAGATTAGCAATTCAAAGGAAGGAGTTTCTTTGGTTTATAAAACACAGTTAGAGGATGCTCCATTGATTGATTTATTTGAACAGAATTTAGGTAAAGATAGAATGTTACAGTACACCTCTGTTGGGATACACAAAGATGATTTGCAATTTGAATTGAACGGTTATCCCATTAAAAAATTTGGATCTCAAGGTCAGCAAAAATCCTATTTAATAGCTTTAAAGCTTGCTCAATTTGAGTTTATGAAGCAATTGACTGGCAAGAAACCTATTCTTTTGTTTGATGATGTGTTTGATAAGTTAGATGAAAATAGAGTATCCCAGGTAATCAATTTGGTGAATAAAGATCAGTTTGGTCAAATTTTCATAACTGACACCCACGGAGAGAGAACAGAGAGTGTTGTAAAAAAGACGAAGCAACCCTACAAAATATTTAATCTATAATGGCTAAAAAGAGAATAGATCAAAGGTCAGTTAGGAGTAGTGAGGCCAATCCTATTAGTGATTTGATGAAAAACTTTATCAAATCCAACAATTTAGAGGCAGGGTTTCAAAAGATTTCTGTAGCCGAGGAATGGGCAAAGTTAATGGGGCCTGGAGTGAAATCCTATACTGAAAGTATAAGTTTAAAGAGTGGAACTTTAGTTGTGAAAATATCTTCTTCAGCGTTGAGGACAGAGTTGAGTTTTGGAAAAGAAAAAATCTTAACGATGATGAACGAATCTTTAGGGGAGGAGCTGATAAAAAAAGTTATTCTTATCTAAAATAGGGCAGTAGAAATAAAAATACCATGTACATATTTACGATGGTTAGTGCTTCCAATGTCATTTGTAAGGAGGTAACTCCCTCGGTAACCAATTCCCACTTCAGCTTGTCTGATGTTAAAGAAGGTGTTGTCAAAGATGACTTCAATCCCAACGGAATTCTGTCTGCTTTTGTTGTTTTGTAAATCAGTAATGGTACTNAAATCNGTAAATAAATTCGCTCTGATTCTTTTAAAATAAGAAACACCAAGAATTCCAAAGTCAGGATAAACAATAGGAAATTGATAGTTTATAGAAATTTTTTGAGCCGCTATTGAAGGATTAATTATAAAACCCCTTGCGTAAGAAAAATTATCAGTGTTTAGATTTAAATTAACCCGGTCTTTTCCTTGATCTATTTGTCTATACGCAAATGACATGAACCAGTTATGACTTTTTATAAATCCAGGTAAAAATATATAGTTTAGAGTGTTGAAATAATATTTATTGATTGCTCCAAACATTGTTCTGTTGTATTCTAACTTTGTTGAAATTCCACCATGAGAACTAATATGTTGTTTTGCCTTTCTTCTAATACTCGATGCGTCAATTGACATTGTACACAAGCCATAATGAAGAGAAGTGTTTTTTACTTCTGTTTCTTGTTTTGTTTCTCTAAAAGTGAAAGTAGACGTTGATTTTTCGTAATACTTAAATCCCAGATTAAAATACATGTTATTGACGTAATTACCTTTAACTTGAGCCAGTGGTATTGTTAAACTAGGGGATACAGAAAAAAGGTTGTAGGCTATGTTTCCTTCGTGCAATATACCAAATTGATCTTCTAATGATTTGTTAAAATTTCGACGGGTATAATCAATTCCCAAATTTAAAGTAGGAAACCATTTTTTGTAAGAAGCCGAAAATCCAATCCCCGAGGAATTAATTTCATTGGGGTAGAAGCTAAGTTCGTTTGAGAGACTAAAATCGTTTAACAAATTTGTTGCCGTTGCTTTGGTAGAAATGATTTCATCGTCTAACCGATAACTCCAATCGTGTAATTTCAAATTTTTAAAAGATGAGGTATATGCTGAAGTGTTGAAATTTGTATGTTTTATTTTTTTTAGCATGTAACCATTTTCAAAAACTACTGTTTTGTTGTTGTTCCAATCCATTTCAATAGGTTCTTTAATCTTAAAGGGAATTGGAGAAATTTTTGAGAATGAGATTTTATTTCCATTTTTTGTTTGCTCGACGAAATATATATTGTCGTGCTTTGTTATTGGTTGGTAGGCACCAACAGCTACATTTGTAATTTGATTGATGATTTGACTACCGTCTACAGGTGTTTGGTAAATGTTTTCTATTCCATTGAAAGAGGCACTATAGTATATAAAGTCTTGGTCAACACGTATGTGATCAATACTATGGTTGGTCCAAGGTGATAATTGGGTTTTATTTCCATCCTGGTCAATCTTAAAGATTGCCAATTGATGATCATTATGGAGTAAATATGCATATACTTCCTCAGCTATGAATTGAGGTCTAGAGGCATGACCTGAAACTTTTAATTGGGTTATCGTATTTCCGTTTCTGCTGTTTAAGACTACAATTTTACTAATGTTTTGGTCGTTTTCAATAGCAATAATTTTAGAGGCATCATTGTTGAAACTAGGAGAGAAATATCTTTTTTTATGGGTGAGTTGTTTTCTTTTTTTAGTAATGATATCGTAAATATAGAGGTTATTGTAGTTGGTGTAATTGTATCTAGGGTGATACTGGATTCCACTGTAAACCAATTTGTTGTTTTGATAAGAAAAATAAGGATCTATGTTGATGACTGAAGTCGTTATTTTTGTTTCTTCACCTTTTGAGTTTATTTTGTAAAATGTTGAGATTTCATCAAAGGTTGTTTTTAATGTGATGATATTTCCTCTTTCATCTATCTGGGGAAAAGCATAAAGAGTTGCTCTATTATTTTTCTTACTTATTCTGTTATAATCACTTACCCCTAGAAGATTTCTTTGTTTCTTCCATTTCATTTTATTTTCGGTAAGCGCCGCATGGTACATGTCAGTGGTTGTAAGCTGAGTTTCTTTTTTTAATTGTTGTGAAAATCCATAAAATGGAAACTTGAATGCCGCTGCTTTACCAGCAATATCATCTAGCTTTGAAGCATCAAAATGATTGCGATAGAAGTTAAGCATTTGATAACCTGTTACATAATGATTTGGTGTGATGTCTTTGTAGGAGCCATTTCTAGTTTTTTGGTAAGTATAAATAGTACCGCTTTTTGAGATAGCTCGTTGTAAAGAACTAAATTTAGGTAACCTACCACGGCCGCTTTTGGTTAACGCAGTTTCCATCACAACTGCATCTCCTTCAAAATACCAGTCGGGAACAGCTAAAATGCTTCCTGCTCCCCAGCCAGAATCGCCAAATATGTAATGTAGCGCTTTTGTTAGTCCTTTTTTATGATTTAAATACTGTTGAACATGCCTATATTCGTGAATAGCTAGGGTACTGATCCAGTTTGTGGTTCCTAAACTGTTGAAGCTTTGTGGTGCAGTATTGTAAAATTCACTTCTGAAAGGGCTTAAGGTTACAAAACCATTAGATTCAACTGTATTTCCTCTCAAAATGATGTCGATAGGTTGTTGATGGTTACCGATAGATGCGTTGTTGTTTTCTTGTATGTACTGAATGGTATTTGCTATTTTTTGAGCATCTTGTTCTTGACCTTTTTTGAATATAATAGTAGCCTGGGGACTTGTTAATTTTTCCCAATGTTGGGGTTCATGTTGATTTTGTGACCAAGCATTCAATGATAAAACAAAGATAATGACAATGAAGTTTTTCATTATTTTTTTCTTTTGGCAGCTACGACCAACTCTATTTTATCTAAGGTAGTAGTTGTTGTAAACATTCCATAATTGATCACTATTTTTTTCTTGTCTATTTTTTCAATGATACCACTAGCTCTACTATCGATTAGTCTTACTTTATCATTAATTTTAAAGATGTAACTGTTTTTTTTCTCTGTTTCAATCTTTTCTTTTTTTTCTTTTTCTTTTCTGACCTTTACAACTTTTGTGAGTACTTCATTTTCAGTTCTTTTCAAAGCTATTTCTGCCTTTTTCTTTGCTACTTTTTCTTTGGCCTTTTCAGGTTTTGTTTTTTTAATTTTAGGATGGGCTTGGTCATATTTAGACTTTTCAATGATTACCCACTTTTCAAAATCCTTTCTAAACTCTTTTTTGTTGTTGGTTTGGAAGTATTTGTTGATTAGTTCGTTTGTTTTTCTACCAATATTCAAAATTCGTTGATTGGAGTCATATAGAGTTTGAAACCTTTCTAGTTTTTCTTTGAGTTTGTTTTCTTTTTCAACCAATCCATCAGCGTATTCTTTGGCTTTGGAACTTTGCAATTCCATGTCTAATGTGTTTCGTTGTAAATTGCTTCGTTCTTGTTGCAGTTTAGAAATGGTTTTATCAAAACGAACTTTAGATTTATCAATTTTCTTTTTGGCACGATTGATCAAGCTAAACGGGATTCCGTTTTTTTGAGCTACTTCAAAAGTGAATGAACTTCCGGGTTGTCCTATTAACAACATGAACAAGGGCTCTAAAGTTTTACTATCAAAAGCCATATTGGCATTCACTACATTCTCTAATTCATCAGCAAGTACCTTAAGGTTTGTATAATGGGTGGTAATGATACCATAAGCGCCTACATGATAAAATTCCTCTAAAAATATTTCAGCCAACGCTCCTCCTAGTTCGGGATCTGAGCCTGTTCCAAATTCATCAATTAAGAATAGCGTGTTGTTGGTGCATTTTTTTAAAAACGCCCTCATGTTTTTCAATCTATAGCTGTAAGTACTCAATTGGTTTTCTATGGATTGATTGTCACCAATATCTGTAAGAATATGATCAAAAAAGTGAGTTTTACTCTTTTCATGTACAGGGATTAAAATTCCACTTTGAATCATTACTTGTAGTAATCCTATGGTTTTTAGGGTAATACTTTTTCCACCAGCATTAGGCCCAGAGATTACAATGATTTGTTGTTTTTTATTGAGGCCTAGGGTTTGGGGTATGACCGGAGCATCATCCTGTTTGTTTTTTTCAAGTAAAATAGGATGATATGCGTTGATGTAATCAATTTCATGTGATTTTGAAAATACGGGGAGTACCCCATTAATTTCATTTGCATAATTTGCTTTAGATTTCAAAACATCTAAGGAAACCAAAAGGTTTACGTAGTCATTGATCAATCCAGCAAAAGGCCTCATTTCATTGGTAAGGTCCCTTAAGATTCTATCGATTTCTTTTTTTTCTTCTATTGTTAGTTCCTGAACTTGTCGATAGAGGTTTAATGTGTTTTGAGGGGCAATGAACACAATACTACCTGTTTTAGATGTTCCTAAAACACTACCTTTTACTTTTTTTCGATGGATGGATTGAACCGCTAGAACAGGTTGGTTCTCAATGATTGATTCCCTGATGTCATCAAGATAGCCAGCTTTATTGTATTTAGCAAGTTCAGTGTTGAATGAACTTCCCAGTTGTCCACGTACAGAATTTAACTTTCTTCTAATTTGATTTAAATGAACAGATGCTTTGTTCTGTACTTCACCATATTTGGTGATAATTTTAAAAACAGCATCTACAATGATTTTTGTAAATTCAATGTTTTTAGTCAGTATAGATAATTTGGGATAATACTCTTCAAATTTCTCGAAATAAAGAATGATTTCATTTGAAGTGTTTGAAATATTAGCAATTTTTAAGAATGCTTCTGGAGACAACTTACTGTTTTCTATTTTCAAAAGCTTTAGATCTTTGTCAATATCATCAAAATAATGTCCTGGGATTCTGTTTTCACTTACCAATGAACTCAGGTATTCATTCACCTGTGACAATGCAATCTCTAAGTCTGGTTTGTTTGCAAAAGGAGTGATGTTTAAGATCAACTCTTTTCCTTTTTCTGAAGTACAATGTTTGGAAATACTTTCTAAAATGATAGAGAATTCTAAATCTTGTAAGGTTTTACTGTGTATTTGACTCATGCTAAAATTGTGTACTTACCGTAAATATTGTTATTTTGGTCAGGTTACAAAAATACACATTCAATAATAAATATGCAGACCTCGATACCAAATGATTGGCAAGAAATCTTAAAAGAAGAGTTTACCAAACCTTATTGGATTCATTTGATTGAAAAAGTGACGTCAGCCTACCAAGATAATATTTGTTACCCTCCAAAAAATAAAATCTTTAACGCTTTTAAATATTGTCCATTTGAAAAACTTAAAGTTGTAATTATTGGTCAAGATCCATATCACGGAGAAGGACAAGCTAATGGGTTGTGTTTTTCTTTTGTGGGAAGTCAAAAACTTCCACCATCACTAAAAAATATATACAAGGAGATTCAACAAGATTTAGAAATCGACATGCCAAATGATTTCGGAGACTTAATGGACTGGTCAAAGCAGGGAGTGCTGTTGTTAAATTCTACCCTAACGGTGACTAAAGGAATTCCAAATAGTCATCAAAAATTTAAGTGGAATTGTTTTACCGATGCGGTAATTGAAAAGATATCGAAACAAAAAAAAGGTGTTGTTTTTTTACTTTGGGGAGGATTTGCACAAAAAAAAGAAAAATTAGTTGACCTTAGTAAGCACAAAGTTTTAAAAGCTACTCATCCTTCTCCCTTGGGAGCCAACAAAGGAGGTTGGTTTGGGGGGCATCATTTCTCTAAAACCAATGAATATTTGGAGCGTACTGGCAAAGAAAAAATAAATTGGAAGCTGAAAAACAAGTATCAACCACCAACTCTTTTTACTTTGTAACCTTCTTTGGCTAATATGTCCATAATTTTGTCACGGTGCTTGCCTTGGATTATGATCTCTCCATCTTTAATACTTCCGCCTACACCGCATTTGTTCTTTAGATGCTTGCCTAGTGCTTTTAAGTCTTTCTCTGTCCCAACAAACCCCTTGATGATAGTAACTGTTTTTCCCCCTCTTCCTTTGTTAGAAAAAACAGCTTCTAGTTTCTGTTGACTGTTGGCAGGTGTTTCCATGTCGTCTTCACCATTGTCAAAATATACATCTTCATTGGTAGAATAGGCAAAAGCTCCTAGTGCAGATAAATCATTTAATTTTTTAGCCATTTAATTCCTGTTTTTGCAAATATAAAAATTGTTGTCTTGACATACTATTTTACCAAACCTAGTTCTTTGAGTCTCTCGAATAAAAATGCGCCCGCGGTAATGTTTTTAAATTGTTTAGGGTTTTCTTCAGAAATACAGTTTTTCAGACAGTTTAATTCCATATTAGGAATTGGATGCATAAAAAAAGGAATTGAGTAGCGGGAAGTACCCCATAGCTCTTGAGGGGGGTTTACAACTTGGTGTACGGTTGATTTTAATTTGTTATTGGTTAGCCTCGAAAGCATGTCACCAACATTAATCATCAATTCATTTGGTTGCGCAATGGCATCAATCCAATTTCCTTCTCTATTTTTCACTTGTAGACCTTTACCCTGAGAGCCCATTAACAATGTAATTAGATTGATATCTCCATGGGCAGCGGCTCTTACTGCTCCCTTGGGTTCAGTTTCAATAGGTGGGTAGTGAATAGGTCTTAAAATACTATTTCCGTTATGTATAAATTCGTCGAAGTAAAACTCATCAATTTCAAGATAAATCGCTAATGCTCTTAAAATATATTTAGCAGTTTTTTCTAATTGTTGATAAACTTCTTTTCCAACTTTATTAAATCTAGGAAGTTCTTCAACAATAATATTTTGAATCAGAACTTTTTTCAACTCATCTGTTAGCAGTTCATCAGGATTTATATATTGTCCAAAATGCCAAAATTCTTTCAAATCCCCTTCTTTTTTTCCTTTAGCACTCTCTTGACCAAAAGAGGTATAGCCTCGTTGACCACCGAGTCCCTCAACATTATATTTTTCTTTTGTTTTTTGAGGAAGGTTGAAGAATTTTTTGATTTCTGTGTACAATTCCTCTACCAGTTCCTCTGACAAAAAGTGGCCACTTAGAGCTACAAATCCTATGTTACTGAATGCATCTCCAATTTGAGTTACAAAACTTGATTTGTCAGTTGGGTTGTTGGATAGAAATTGATTTAGGTCTACGGAAGGAATATTTTGCATGATTTATTTTTTGTAGAGAGGGATTCTGTATGAAATGGTATAATTGAAATTGGCTCCAGTTCCATTTTTAGAAATTTCACCCATTCCTGGGCTATAGGTGTTTTTGAAATTGTTAGGATGATTGGTTGTGATCAATTTACTGACGCTAATCATAAAGCCTAGAAATAAATTTTTAAAAGTTTCTACTTTTAATCCAGCAACTACCTCTAGCCAATGGCTGTTAAGATTTGTATATTTTGTACCAGTAGTTTTCTTGGGGTCAAAATAATCTCCGTATTGTGCGATTTCATATTGATTGATCTCATTGTTAAAGAAACTAGTTCCGTATCGCATTCCTAGGAAAGTTTCATTGTCCATTTCTAGCCAGTTTGTGTAAAGGTTATAGTTAATCCCAACTTTCAAATAGGTTCCTCTAGCAGTATGAGTAAAGTAGTCTTCATTATTTGTGTTTTTGGTATAGCCTATTTCTCCAGCGGCAAATAAACGCGTATTGATTCTCCAATCCGTAACTATTTCCAAGCCGTTATAATCGTCTTCTATGAAAGAAATGGCAGGTTTTGTAAGATCAGCTCCAATGCGTAGACCATATGTTTTTGGATTGTAAAACGCTTTTATACTATCTTTTTTTATGGTATCGTCTTTGGGTTCAAGTGTTTTGATCTGTGAAGTACAAGTAAGAGAGGTAAATACGATGAGTGAACTAATGATAAATTTTAACATGAGCTTCGTTTTCGTTGATGATTTTTGTGGCTACTTTTGTATGGCTGTCTATCCAATTAAGGTTTGTAGTGTTGATGTTTAGGTTGTTAAAAACACTTTTAAAACCGCAGGCTTTTGAGACAAATATATCTTCTGTTGTGTACTCAATCCTAATTTCTTCTTTACTGTTGAGACGATCTAAGATAGAGAAATGATAGGTAACAGATGTGTTTTTAGTATCTAATGGTACAGCTAATGAGTCTGTATTTATTCCCTCGTACAATGTGTCTTTTTCATTCGCCCAAACAATCAAAGATATAGATTTGGGGTTATTTATGTTCTCTTTGTCATAAAAACGTATGATCAATTCTGGAGTGGTCGCATCTACACAAAACTCATCTTGACAACTGTATAATGTTGTGAAAAGAATAGGAATCCAAACGAGTATTTTTCTTGTTTTCATGTCTTCAAATATAATAGTTTTAAATATAATTTTTGAGATTATTGTGGAATAAGATCATCGTCTTTAGGAAGAGGAGCGAGTGTGTTTTGATCCTACAGCGTTTAAAAATTATTATTTCTACAGGGAGCTATAGGTCTCTAACAGGTTTGATTTTTTTCCATAAAAAAAGAGGACTGTTTCATGCAGTCCTCTTTTTATTTTATCCAATAGAAGGAAAAAGGTTTAGTCTCTTTTTCGACCCCAAGATTTGTTTTGGATACGTCCAGCTGCTCCACTACGGTTAGCATTATCTCTGTTTCCAGAATCTCTACGTCTTCCTTTGAAGTCTCCGTTGTCTCTTCGTTGTCTATCGTTTCTTTCTCCTCCACGGAAATTTCCACTATCTCTTCGAGGTCTACGGTCTCTTCCTCTACCACCACCACCACTTGAGCGACGTTTTTTTGTGATTTCAACATTCACCCCTCTACCTTCAAATTCAGGAGCGTTGGCTAAAAATGCATCAATTGTTTCTTTTTCAAAATTCTTGTCTAGTTCAAAGAAAGAGAAGGTGTCTAAAATTTCAATTTGACCGATCTCTACATTGTTTGTAATGTTTTGATCGTTGATCAATCCCATCAAACGAGGAGGGGTTAAATTGTCTTTTCTTCCGATATTGATAAAGAAGCGAGACATGTTTTCATCATTTCTTCTTCTACCTCTGTCATCTTGTTCTCTAGCAGGTCTATTGTCGTTAATATCGTTTGCTTTTGCATAGTAAGCTAAGAAAGCATTAAACTCCACAGAAATAAATTTTTGAATCAATTCTTCTCTTGACAGTCCTTCAAATTGTTCGTAAATGTTTTCTAAGTATTCTGTAATAGCCTCTGTATTGATTTCAGTGTTTTTTACTTTTTCAACCAGTTTAAACAATTGAATTTCACAAATTTCTTTTCCATTAGGAATTTCTTTTTTGATAAATTTCTTTTTGATTTTTCGTTCAATAGGTCTCAATTTCCCAACCTCTCTTGAGGTTACCAAAACGATAGAAATTCCTTTTTTACCAGCTCTACCAGTACGACCACTTCGGTGTGTGTATGCTTCATTTTGGTCTGGTAATTTGTGATTGATGACGTGTGTCAAATCATTAACATCTAAACCACGAGCAGCCACATCTGTTGCGACCAACATTTGAATGGTTTTTTTACGAAACTTTTGCATTACGCTATCTCGTTGTGCTTGTGATAAGTCTCCGTGTAGAGAATCAGCATTATAACCATCAGCTATCAATTTCTCAGAAACTTCTTGACATTCGCGTCGAGTTCTACAGAATATGATACCATAGATATCAGGATTAACATCTGCAATACGTTTGATTGCAGCATAACGATTTCGCTCTGATACAACGTAGTATTCATTACTAACATCATCCGATCCTGTATTTTTTGTTCCTGCAGAAATTTCTACAGGTTCATGCATGTAATTACGTGCAATCGCTTCTACTTCTCTAGGGAATGTAGCAGAAAAAAGTAATGTTTGTTTTGTTTCTGGAGTAGATTCTAGAACGGCATCTAAATCGTCTTTGAATCCCATGTTCAACATTTCGTCAGCTTCATCTAAAACCAACCATTGTAAATTACCTAGTTTTAGTCTTCTTCTATTGATTAAATCTACGGTTCTACCTGGAGTTCCCACTACAATTTGTGCTCCTCTATTTAATTTTCTAGTCTGATCTTCAATGCTAGCACCTCCATAGACAGTAACCACTTTTAGACCTCTTATTTTTTTTGAGAATTTTTCTATTTGATCTCCAATCTGTACCGCCAGTTCACGAGTTGGAGATAGGATGATAGCTTGAACGTTGCTGTTTTCTACATCTATTTGTTGGATAATAGGTAAACTAAAAGCTGCTGTTTTTCCAGTACCGGTTTGGGCAAAGGCTTTTAAATCATCAGTAGAAGAGATGACTTGTGGGATTGCTTTTTCTTGAATTTCTGATGGAGTTTCATACCCCATATCAATAAGAGCCGAAAGAATTTCTTCTTTCAAGCCCAATTCGCTAAATGTCGACATGTTAAGTTTGTTTGTGATCCACAAACCCATACGACTAGTTTGCAAATCTGATTATAAAAATGCAAATATACTGTATTTATTTTAGATGATCGTTTTTCCAGTTGGTTAATGCCGTCTAGGAGTTGCTTTTGGTGCTTGTGTAGTGGTATGTATCTTTTTTTTAATCAAAATAGAATAATTCTAAAGTAAAAATGAATATTATTTNATATAAATAAATGTTTTTTGTATNTATTTNATAGTTATACTGTTTTAAATGATAAAAATGTAAAAAAATGATAAGAATTAAATTTATTTTAGCCATGTTTTCAATAAGTCTTGGGTTTTCACAAACGAAAGGAGAAACATTCTTTGCGAGTAACGATATTGAATATATAGTAACCAGTAGTACTCCTGCAGAAGTTGAGGCAAAAGATTATGTAGGTGCCACTACTGAGATTACCATCCCTAATACTGTGATTCATAATGCAGTTACTTATAGGGTAACAAGTATTGGAGTTGATGCTTTTACAAACAATAACTTAACCTCGGTAGAAATAGCTTCTAGCGTAACCACTATTGGAGCTTTTGCTTTTTTTAGAAATTCTATCACATCCGTAACCTTTTCAGAGGGTTTGGTTCATATTGGAAATAATGCGTTTCAAGCAAATCTTTTAGACTCAGTGATCTTTCCTAATACTGTAACCAGTATTGGAGCTTCTTCTTTTTTTGATAATCATTTGACCTCGATCTCCCTTCCCGATAGATTAACTAGTATTTGACAAGCTGCTTTTCTAAGGAATGATTTGACTTCGGTAATCCTTCCTGCCCAGATCACTCATATTGGCACTGAAGCGTTCAGATATAATGATATCAATACGGTTACTTCTTTAAGCATTGAACCAGCAAATTTAGGAGACGATGTTTTTATTTGGGATAACGATAATGATAATAGCGTGATAGATCTTATTATCCCTTCGGGAACTGCAGCGGCTTATGCTACAGCGGGTTGGACTGGGTTTAAGAGTGTAACTGAAGATGAAGATTTGAGTGTGGAGGATTTTCAAGTAGAGCAAAACATCGATTTGCATTTGGTTTACGATAATTTGCACATAACCTCCAAAAATAACACTCAAATAAAATCGGTTTATATATTTACGATTTTAGGAACTTGTTTGACAACCACCAAATCAAATACCATTTCGGTTTCTCATTTGTCGCCAGGAATTTATTTGGTGCGTATTGACACCAACAGAGGAGTGGTTTCTAAAAAAATTGAGGTACAATAGTTCCGCTATTTATGCTGAATTGTTTGATAACACTGAAGTCAAAGCTGAAATTTTTAATTTTTTTTAGAAAAATTAAGATCACTGGTCTTGTTATAATGTCAATATCGCTCTGCTAGATGTTTATAAGGAAAAACCAATGCCCTTGAAAAAAAAATATTTTTTAAAACTTTTTATGAAAGTTGAGGTCTAAGTATTTGTAATATTGTAATAATAATTCATTTTTTGAAAAACGAATCAAATTTCATAAAGCGTTTGCTAGGTTCTAAAGAAAGGGATAGAGCTTTCTCTGAGTTGGTCAATACCTATCAGGAACGCTTGTATTGGCATATCCGTAAATTGGTGGGTAGTCACGAAAATGCTGACGATGTATTGCAAAACACTTTTGTTAGGATTTATAAAAGCCTACCTAATTTTAAGCAGCAAAGTTCTTTACACACTTGGATGTATAAAATTGCTTACAATGAGTCGTTGAGGTTCATAGATCGAGAAAAAAACAAGTATTTTTCTTCCAGCCAGGAAATTGAGTCAATGATCTTTACTCATTTTGCAGACCAAGAGTATTTTGATGGAAATTATATTCAGGAGAAGCTTCAAAGTAGTGTACAACAACTTTCGAATAAGCAGAAAAAAATATTTTATATGAAATATTACGATGATCTTAAGTTTAAAGAGATATCAGAAATACTTGAGGTTAAAGAGGGTACAGTGAAAACAATCTACTATAAAGCAGTAGATTTGATCAAACAAATAGTGTTAAATGTTGAGGTAAAGTAAATAGAGATGATAGATTTTAAGAACAAATATGTTTCAAAAAACAAAAAAGGAAGCGAAAGTGCTTCTTTTGATCAAGAAGTTGCAGAAAAACACAAATCTAATTTTAATATGGAAGTTCCTTCCGAATATTTTTCTGCCTCCAAACAAAGGATTTTAAATAAGACCGTACAAAGAAGAAAAAAAGCAAGAGTTGTAAAAATTTCTTTTGCTTCTTCTATTGCGGCCTCTTTTTTAATTGGTTTGTTTATGTTTTCTACCCAAAAGGAAAACAATAGCACTTTTGCGATTCATGAGGTTGAACACAAGATATTAATCAATACTCTTTTTGTAGAGGATGACATGTATCTTGAACAGTTAGCTGATGCATACATGCTAGAAGATTTTGAAATTTTAAAAAATTTTTAAAAAAAACATCAGAAATAAAACTTTTTAGAGAACAATGGTTCTAAAGAAATAGAGTAAACAAAAAATTAATCATTTAAAAACACAAAAGATGAAAAAAGTACAGAAAATCACATTAGTTTTAGCAGCACTATTTATTGGGTTAACAACAGTTCAGGCACAAGAAGTTGCAACTGATGTCGTTCAAAGAGAAAGTATTCTATCAGATGCTCAAAAAGAAATGATTCAAGCGCAGAGAGATTTGGTTAAGGCCAACAAAGAAAGTTTTAAAGCGACCTTAAGTGAAGACCAATTGGCTATTTTAGAAAATGAAAGTTTATCAAGAAGAGAAAGACGTCAAGCTTTAAGTGAAACTTTTACAGAAGCTCAGAAAGAGTTGTTAAGTGCTAATAAGGCATCTGTAAAAGAAGCAAAAGAAGCATTTAGAGCAACTGTAAGTGATGAGCAAAAAGAATTGTTACAAGCGATGAGAGCCAATAGAAAAGAAGGAAGAGCAGCAAAAGGAGAGGCAAAGAATAACGCCCGTAGAAAAGCAAGGAGAGATTCAAGAAGACCTCAAGCAGAAACAGTTGAGAATTAAAAAGAGATATTAAAATCGAACATAAAAAAGCTGCATTTTGCAGCTTTTTTTGTGTTTAAATGTCTCGAATTGTTAATTTAAATTTTATCTTTAAATCACAATTTAGTTTTGAATGAAGAATTTTTTTATTGGGTTGTTGGTTTTTTTGAGTTCTATGTTTACATATGCTCAAACAAATGAAAGCGATTCAGAGAGTGATGTAGATACAATCATAGATGCTTTGTTCGGTGATGAGGAGGAAAAGGAAATTGAGGATTTGTTACAAGCGCTATTTAAGGAACAAAAAGAATTAGAAGATCTAATGACTTCTTTTTCAGATTTTAAATTTCTCTATATTTCATCTAATTATACCAGTGACACCTATTTTGCTGGAAGAGATATTGGATGGAGTGGCTATAATATAAGACCTCAGATTACTTTTATCAGTGGGAAAGGGTTTTTCGGTGGAATTTCAGGAGCATATTATGATGGTGGTTATTTTGATCCCAAATGGAATTTTACTTCATTGAATGTTGGTTATGGAAAAAGTTTTGGTTCCAAAAAAACATTCAGGTTGAGTGGTAATTATTCACATTTTTTATATTCAAAATCGGGTTCAAATCCTCTGACCAATACGATCTCTCTTGGAGCATCACTAACCAATAAAAGAAGGACGCTCGGCACAAGATTTTCAATCAACGAATCGTTTGGAACCAACGAAAGTTTATTTCAAATTTCATGGTCCACTTATTTTGCGCTAAATATCTTGAATGAAAAAAAATATCGTCTTCAGTTAAGGCCTAGGCTTGTGATTTCTTGGGCAGAACAAACAGCCTACTTTGATAGTGGTGAGTTTGAGTATATACAGGAAGAAGGTTTATGGTACGAGTTGACTATTTTTGAAGAATCAGAAGTGTTTGATTTGATGAATGTTCAACTTAATATACCGTTGTTATTTAGCACTGAACGATGGGATGTGGAAGTAGGGTTCAACTCTAATTTTCCTTATGAAATTGGGGATGAAAACCAACAAAAGACCAATAATTTCTTTAATCTTTCTATTGGTTATTTGTTAGAGTTATAAGTTGTGAATTTTTTTGTACGTCAACCAATCAAGATATAAATTTTCTGTTTTTGTTCTTGCCCAGGGCATTGTCCTCAAGAACTTTAGGCTACTTTTATAAGTGGGGTTGTTTCCAAAACATTTGATTCCTGTTTCTTTTTCCATCTCTTCCCAACCCAAATTTTCAATGAGTTCTGTAAGAATATCGGCAAGTTTTATACCGTGTAAAGGGTTATTTGGCTGTGATTTTTCTGACATGTAAAAGACTAATTAAACGATTAGAGTTGCAAAATTAATCAATTCCTTATCAAGAAGCGTAAAATTATTGGGTTTAGGATCAAAAGTGTAAAACTAAACTTGAGATACATGACAATAAAATAGACCTGTTTTTGTATTTTTGCATCAAATTAAAAAAAACAATTATGTTAACAGTTTCAAACTTATCCGTGCAATTTGGAAAGAGAGTATTGTTTGATGAAGTGAATACAAAATTTACACAAGGAAATTGCTATGGAATTATTGGAGCCAATGGTGCTGGGAAATCCACTTTTTTAAAGATTATATCAGGTACTCTTGAGGCAACTTCTGGCCACGTAAGTCTAGATCCTGGTAAACGTATGTCTGTGTTGACACAAGATCATTACGCTTTTGATGAGCATACGGTGCTAGAAGCAGTTTTGATGGGTAACAAAGAACTGTATAAGATAAAAACTGAGATAGATGCCTTGTATGCCGATTATACTGATGAAAATGCAGAAAAAATAGGAGAATTACAAGTAAAGTTTGAAGAGATGGATGGATGGAATGCAGATGCTGCTGCAGCTACCATGTTGTCTAATTTAGGAATCAAAGAGGATTTGCATTATACTCTTTTAGCCGATTTAGATGGTAAAACAAAAGTTCGTGTGTTGTTGGCTCAAGCTTTGTTTGGAAATCCGGATGTGTTGATTATGGATGAACCTACCAACGATTTAGATTTTGAAACGATAGCTTGGTTAGAAAACTTTTTGGCTAATTATGAAAATACTGTTATTGTTGTTTCTCACGACCGTCACTTCTTAGATGCTGTGTGTACTCATATTTCTGATATTGATTTTGGAAAAATTAATCATTTCTCTGGAAACTATACTTTTTGGTATGAATCCTCCCAATTGGCAGCTAAACAACGCCAACAAGCCAATAAAAAGGCTGAAGATAAAAAGAAAGAATTAGAAGAGTTTATCCGTCGTTTTTCTGCTAACATGGCAAAGTCCAAGCAAGCAACCTCTCGTAAAAAAATGATTGAAAAATTAAACGTTGATGAAATTCAGCCTTCTAGTAGAAGATATCCCGCTATTATTTTTGAAAGAGAGAGAGAAGCAGGAGATCAAATTTTACAAACCGATAACTTATCAAAAACCATTGATGGTGAAATTTTGTTTAAGGATATAGAAATCAATTTAGCAAAAGGAGATAAAGTATTAGTGGTATCCAAAAATTCTAAAGCTGTTAGTTCTTTTTATCAAATTATCATGGGGAATGAAGCTTCGGATACAGGAGAATACAAGTGGGGAATAACGACAAATCAATCCTACTTGCCTTCTGATAATTCTGAGTTTTTTGTTGATGAAAAATTAGATTTGGTTGACTGGTTACGCCAGTATGCAAAAACAGAAGAAGAAAGAGAGGAAGTTCATTTAAGAGGCTTTTTAGGGAAAATGATTTTTAGTGGAGAAGAAGCGCTAAAAAAATGTAATGTGCTCTCTGGAGGAGAGAAAGTACGATGTATGTTGTCCAGAATGATGATGACAAGAGCAAACGTTTTGGTGTTAGATGAACCTACAAATCATTTAGATTTAGAATCTATTCAAGCCTTAAACAATTCTTTGAAAAATTTTAAAGGAACGGTCTTGTTCTCCACACACGATCACGAATTTGCACAAACGGTAGCTAATAGAATCATAGAGATAACCCCTAAAGGAGTTATTGATAAATATGCCACTTTTGATGAATATTTAGAGGATTCAAAAATCAAAGAATTGAGGACAAAAATGTATCAATAGGATATAGAATAAGTTTTTAAAAAGGCGAATTATTACAAATGATTCGCCTTTTTAATTCCTTTATATTTTATGTTAAATACTTTTTATCAACGTAAAAAGTACCAAAAGGAATTATCGAGCAAACCAATATAATTCCAAAAGCGCTGAGGTTCCAATTTTGTTTTTCTTTCAATAAGAAAGCCATGAGAATATAGGTAACAAACAACAATCCATGTGGCATTCCTAATAGTCTAACCACAATGTCATTTCCTGTAAAATGTTTTAAAGGAGAACCAATACCCAGTAACAGCAGGTATGAAATTCCTTCTAATAGCGCAATAGTTTTAAAGTTTTTTAAGGTGATCATATGGTTTTAATTAGGGTTATATTCTTTTGCCAGTTAAAGTATCTGTGTTTAAGAATTNCTTGATTTTTTTATTTCTATATTTTCGCTTTTGAAGTTGGAAGGCATTAAGCTTATGTTTCTTTTTTTAGCACTTTTTAGTAAAAAAGGGATGATTATAGACGCTCCTGGTAGAAGGATGAAGGGAATACCGATTCCCGCAATCTTAAGCAAATCATAGACGTACCGTTTTAAAAACTTTTCATCTTCTTTACTGATCTTTCCTTTGTGGAATACATATTGTTGGATGATTAGTGTTGTGGTTTTTGTATCTTTTGCTTCACTTTTCAATCCCTTAAAAAATGTATCTAATGCGAAGGTAATCTTAGCGCTATTGATGTCTACAAATTCTCTAAAAATATTTTTGGACCTCTTCTTTTTTTTAGTATTCATATGAATATAAGACTGTTGTGATAAAAAACAGCCATGATAAAAGTAAGCATAATCCACCTAATGGTGTTATTGGACCCAATAATTTTATCGGTTTTTTTTGATTTTTTAACATACAAATCCCATAAATACTTCCTGAAAAAAGGAGGGTACCTATAATAGAGAAGACAACCGATAGTTTTGCTGTGGTTGAATCCATTGGTAAGATTTGGCCAAGTAGGACAAGATACAACGCATGGTACATCTGGTATTTCACTCCAATTTCAAAACTATCTATAAGATCTTTAGGCCATCTTTTTTTTAAGAGATGGCTAGCAAATGCTCCAAGCACAACTGCTATAAAACCAAAGGCTCCTCCGAATATGAATGCGAATTCTTGCATTAATCCTCCAAAGGTTGAGATTTCTCTTCGTTGCTCAATTCCTCCTCTAAAGCTCTATCCTCTATTGGCTCATTATCTGATAAAACCTCTTCTGTGTAGGTTTGAGGAGTCGTCATTTGTGTGGTTTCTTCTTCCTCTTCAAAAAACGGGAAAATATCAATAATTGGGGATTCAGTTATACTTGGAATAGAATAGTCAGACACAGTATCTGTAAATTGTTCTGAGAGGTACTCGTATGCATCCTTTACATCGTTTGCTTGTACCAATACATATGTGTTTGTTCTTCTTTCTAATCCTTTTTCTTCATCCAAAGTAACTAGAGAAACCTTACATTTAAACCATCTGTCTCCATTATCATTAGGGAATAATTCAGAATAATTGGCTACTTTTATATTGGTTATTTTGAATCCTTCAGACAAGTACTTACCCATTTCCTCTGTTGCACGAGCCTCTGCTTCTGTAAAAGTTAATGCATCAAATAAATAGGGTTGATTGAAAGTTTTAATTCTTTCGTTGTCATCTATTTTGCTGTATTTTACTTTTACTTCGTACCACATAATAATATTTTTTTTTGAGTCACAAATGTAAAAACAAATTTCATTGTTGGTGATACAAATTCAAATAATTTATAATTTGCTTTTCAGTGTTTTGATTTCATCCCTGAATTTCGCTGCAACAATAAAATCTAGAGTTTTAGCCGCTTTTTCCATTGCGCGTTGTTTTTCTCTTATGCGTTCTTCTATCGCTGTCTTGGATAAATAATCAACATCATCTTCTGCAGCTAAATTCTGCTGAATTTCTTCATAATTTGTCCCTTGATGGTCTGTTAAATTATTCCCTAAATCTTTTTTGATTTGAGTAGGTGTAATCCCGTTTGCTTCATTGTATGCGATTTGCTTTTCACGCCTCCTAGCTGTTTCGTCTATGGTTAGTTGCATGCTTTTGGTAATTTTGTCTCCATACATGATTGCCTTTCCATTTACATTTCTTGCGGCTCTACCTACAGTTTGGGTAATTGATCTGTGTGATCGTAGAAAGCCCTCTTTGTCGGCATCTATAATTGCTACCAGTGAAACTTCTGGCAAGTCTAATCCTTCACGAAGTAAGTTTACCCCAATTAAAACATCAAACAAACCTTTACGTAAATCCTGCATGATTTCTACACGCTCTAAAGTATCAACATCAGAATGAATGTAACGGCAACGAATCTGTATTCTTGTTAAGTATTTTGATAATTCTTCTGCCATGCGCTTGGTCAAAGTGGTTACCAAAACACGTTCATCCAGCTCAATACGTTTTTGAATTTCTTCGATCAAATCATCAATTTGGTTTTTACTAGGACGTACTTCTATAATAGGGTCTAATAATCCTGTAGGTCTTATCACTTGCTCTACGACAACACCATCAGATTTTTCTAGTTCATAATCAGCAGGGGTTGCAGTTACATAGATGACCTGGTTTTGAATGGCTTCAAATTCTTCAAATTTCAACGGGCGATTATCCATAGCTGCAGGTAGTCTAAATCCAAATTCAACTAAATTTTCTTTTCTTGAACGATCCCCACCATACATGGCGTGTGTTTGTGGAATGGTTACATGACTCTCATCAATGACCATTAAAAAGTCTTCTGGAAAATAATCTAATAAGCAATATGGTCTTTCCCCAGGTTTTCTCCCATCAAGATATCTAGAATAATTTTCAATTCCACTACAGTATCCCAATTCACGAATCATTTCCAAATCAAATTCAGTACGTTCTTTCAGTCTTTTGGCCTCCAGAGGTTTTCCAATTTCATTAAAGTATTCATATTGTTTCATCAAATCATCTTGTATTTGATGGATGGCGCCTTGCAGGGTTTCTGGNGAGGTTACAAATAGATTGGCAGGATATATGTCTAATGTTTCAAAACGTTCAATTACTTGTTTGTTTTCTAGGTCATAAGCTTCTATATCTTCAATCTCATCTCCAAAAAAATGTACTCGATAAGCGTATTCACCATAAGAAGGGAAAATGGTTACCGTATCGCCTTTTACTTTAAAGTTTCCACTTTTCATCTCCTCTTCAGTACGGGCGTATAAACTTTGCACCAGTTGATGTAGAAATTTAGTTCTACTTATATTTTGATCTTTATGGATGGTGACAACATTACTTTTAAATTCAACAGGGTTACCCATACCATACAAACATGAAACAGAAGCAACCACCAAAACATCTTGTCGTCCACAAAGTAGGGAGGAGGAAGTACTCAAACGTAAGCGTTCAATCTCTTCATTGATAGATAAATCTTTTTCTATATATACCCCTGTTGATGGAATAAATGCTTCAGGTTGATAATAATCGTAATAAGAAACAAAATACTCGACAGCATTATTGGGAAAAAAATTCTTAAACTCTGAATATAATTGTGCTGCTAGTGTTTTGTTGTGGGCCAGGACCAAAGTTGGTTTTTTAACCTCTTGAATTACATTTGCCACAGTAAAAGTTTTACCAGAACCGGTAACTCCCAACAGAGTTTGATATTGATCTCCATTGTGCACACCTGTAACCAATTCTTTAATGGCATTTGGTTGGTCTCCGGTGGGTTTGTATTTTGAAACAACTTTAAAATCCATATTGCAAAGTTAGACATTGATTTGATTAGTACGATGTTTCTAAACAATAAAAAAGAGCAATACTTTGAAAAAACACATAATAAAAAGATACTTTTTTTGATTTCCTTTTAAGCATCACAATACTCGATTAAAAATAGGAATAGGTTACCTTTGTGATAAATTCCAAGATCATGAAATCCTCTACTCGAAAGACTGTGCAAGAAAAAAAAAGTAAAATGACTATGGCAGCAGCCTTTAAGACTATTATTTGGCCAAGAAGAAAATTGGTCTTAATAGGATTAATTTTAATTGTTTTAAGCCGTTTGGCCAGTTTGGTTTTACCTTGGAAAACCAAAGTGTTGCTTGACGAAGTGATACCGAACAAAGACTTTAATGAATTGTATCATTTGTTAGGTTTGGTCGCTGGAGCCATTTTGGTACAATCTGTAACCTCTTTTTTATTGACTAAAATTTTAAGTGTTCAAGCACAGTATTTGATTTCAGAATTGAGAGCAAAAGTACAGAAGAAAGTATTGTCTTTGCCAATTGCTTTTTTTGATAATACCAAATCAGGTGCTTTGGTTTCTAGAATTATGAGTGACGTTGAAGGAGTTCGTAATTTAATTGGTACGGGCTTGGTACAGTTGATTGGAGGGACGATAACAGCGATTATTTCATTATTCCTATTGCTAAATATCAGTTGGTCGATGACGCTTTTTGTACTGATACCAGTCGGTGTTTTTGGTTTCATAGCGCTAAAAGCCTTTGCCTACATTAGACCCATTTTTAAACAACGACGAAAAATAAGTGCTGAAGTTAATGGCCGTTTGACCGAAACATTGGCTGGTGTTCGTGTGATCAAAGCGTTCAATGCGGAAGATCAAGAAAATAGAGTGTTTGAAAAAGGAGTAGATTTGTTGTTTCAAAATGTTAAAAAGAGTTTGACTGCTACAGCATTGATGACCAGTTCTTCAACTTTTTTGCTGGGGATTGCTTCTACCGGAATCATGGGAATTGGAGGGTATAAAATTATTGAGGGCACATTGACCATTGGAGATTTTATTTCATTTACTTTATTGTTAGGTTTTATGATTGCTCCCATTGTGCAGATGAGTAATATAGGAAGTCAGTTGACCGAGGCACTTGCTGGCTTAGACAGGACAGAAGAGTTGATGAACCAACAGGCTGAGGATGAAGATGAGCAAAGAAACATTACCTTGAAAACGTTTAGAGGAGATTTAGAGTTTGATCAAGTTTCTTTTGCTTATGAGGAAAACAAAGACGTGTTGACCAATATAAATTTCAAAGCCCCTTCGGGTTCAGTTATTGCTTTGGTGGGGAGTTCGGGTTCAGGTAAATCAACCATTGCAGGATTGTCTGCTACTTTCTTAAATCCTAAATCTGGAGTGATTACTGTTGATGGTCAAGATATTACTAAAGTTAAACTCAATAGTTTTAGAAAACATTTGGGAGTGGTGTTGCAAGACGAATTTTTGTTTGAAGGAACAATTAAAGAAAACATTTTATTTCCAAGACCTAATGCCACTGAAACTCAACTACAATATGCTGTAGAGGCAGCATATGTCAATGAATTTACCGATAGGTTTGAAGATGGATTGAATACGTTGATAGGGGAGCGTGGTGTAAAATTATCAGGGGGTCAAAGACAACGTATTGCTATTGCCAGAGCTATTTTGGCAGATCCTAAGATTATTATTTTAGACGAAGCCACTTCTAATTTAGATACGGAAAGCGAAGTTTTGATTCAAAAAAGCTTGGCTCAATTGACGAAAAACAGAACTACGATTGTGATTGCTCATCGACTGAGTACCATTCGCAAAGCAGATCAAATCTTAGTTGTAGAACAGGGTCAGATTGTTGAACGAGGAACTCATGATGAATTGATAAAGATTCAAGGTCGTTATCTTGATTTGTATACCTATCAAGGTAAAATTTAATAAATAAATTTTAGGATCGTTTGTGTTTTCTAGATAGAAAGCAGCCTTCCAATTCTTTAATGATGATTTATCAAGAACTGTGTTTAAAGGCAAACACTTTGTTATCTTTGCCAAAAATTATTTCTTTATGTCAAAACTGTTTTCAGATTTAGGAGTTTCCTCTACGATGATCAATACCTTAGCTGGAATTGGAATGGTAACCCCCACAGAGATTCAAATTCAAAGTATCCCCGTCATTCTTAATCAACAGGATGATTTTGTTGGATTGGCCCATACCGGTACAGGAAAAACAGCTGCTTTTGGTTTGCCGTTGTTACAACAGGTTGAGGTTGAAAGCGAGTATATTCAGTTAGTAGTTTTGGCACCTACAAGAGAATTAGGAAAACAGATATACACCAATTTGGTTTCATTTGGTTCAGATATTACATCTTTATCGATCGCTGAAATATGTGGGGGAACTGCGGTCAAACCTCAAATTGAGCGTTTGGAACAAAATACACATGTAGTCGTTGCAACACCAGGTCGTTTGATAGACTTGATTCAAAGAGGCAAAATAAACCTAAAGGGAGTACGTAATTTTGTCTTGGATGAAGCTGATGAAATGGTTTTGTCATTAAAAGAAGGTTTAGACAAAATTGTGGAGGTCATGCCAAAACAAAAACGAACCTTATTATTTTCTGCAACTTTACCTGGCTCAGTTAAGCAGTTGGTGCAAAACTATTTGTCAAAACATGTAACCCAAGTTGGTACTGAATCACATTATACGGTTCATCAAGGAGTAGCACATCATTATGTTGTCGTTTCCCCTATTGAGAAATTCAACGTGCTCCTTCATTTTTTATCTGGGCAAGAGGGAAAGCAAGGAATTATTTTTTGTAAAACAAAAGCGGCAGTCAATAAGTTAGCAAAGAATTTAGCCATCAACAAAATATCCTCAGGAGCAATTCATGGAAGTTTGACACAAGGAATTCGAGATCGAATTATGGAACAATTCAGAGAAGGATACATCAATACTTTAGTTGCTACTGATGTTGCTGCTAGGGGAATTGATGTTAAAAACACATCCTATGTAGTACACTATCACCTGCCCGATGCGATGGAGACTTATATCCACCGAAGTGGTAGAACTGCAAGAGCAGGTGCTAAGGGAATGTCCCTAGCCATATTGCAAGAGGATGAAATAGAAAAAATGAAATTTTTAGGGCAAGAATATGAAATTGATTTGCATGAATACGCAAAACCTTCAACTCAACATATAGAGGAAAACAACACTGTTGTGTGGGCAAATAAAATCTTTAAAACCAAACCCAATAAGAATATATCTGAAGCGGTGAGAGCGAGTGTTAAAGACATCTTTCATCATTTGACCAAAGAAGAATTGGTTGATAAAATTTTGGCCAATTATGTGTTAGAACATAAGACATCAGATGTGTTGGTCAAAGATAATCCTATTCAAAGTAAAAAAAAGAAAAATAAAAGGCAACGATAGAGAATTAGTTTTGAAGACGATTATTCTTTCTCAACTTGAGCTGATTTTAATTTTTCATGATATGCATCAATCCTTGCATAAGCAGTACCATCAATCAACAATATAACGATTAGCATTGCAATTGTAGTTATGCTGATCGCACGCCAAGTAGCTCCATTTAGAAACACGACAGTCAAAGCGGCTGCAATAATGAGTATTGGTATCGTTTTGAAAACAATTGTGCTATATTCTTTTAGC
>JGI26083J51738_10000046_pt1 | contig 51551 bp, 61 predicted proteins | sample SaaInl85LU_5_DNA_FD_51738 | JGI IMG/M metagenome (IMG submission 51738)
ATTGATAAGTTTTTAAATGATGCGATTGAAATAGATGTTGATGCTGTTTGTGACGGAGATGAAGTTTTTATTGCTGGAATTATGGAACATATTGAGGAGGCAGGAATTCATTCTGGAGACTCAGCTTGTTGCATCCCTCCATTTTCACTTAAAGAAAGTATCTTAATGCAAATTAGAGAGCAAACTAGTTCACTCGCTAAAAAACTAAAAGTGATTGGTTTAATCAACATTCAATTCGCTATTCGAAATGATGAAATATTTATATTAGATTAAAAGTGATTGGTTTAATCAATATTCAATTTGCTATTCGAAATGATGAAATATTTATATTAGAAGTAAACCCAAGGGCAAGTCGAACTGTACCGTATGTATCTAAAGCTTTAAATATACCTATCGCTAAAATCGCTTCTAAAGTTATGGCAGGAAAAAAATTAAGTGATTTTAAGAATCTTGATAAAAAATTAAATATTTTTGCAATCAAAGAAGCTGTTTTTCCTTTTAACAAGTTTCCTGAGGTTGATACAATTTTAGGTCCAGAAATGAAATCTACTGGCGAAGCTATGGGGATTGATGAAGATTTTGGTATGGCTTTTGCTAAAAGTCAAATGTCGGCTGGAAATAACTTGCCATCTAAAGGATCTGCATTTATTTCAGTTAAAGACGAAGATAAGCAAAAAGTATGTGAATTTGCGAAAAAACTATCCAATATGAACTTTAAAATTTATGGTACTGGAAGAACGGCAGATACACTCAACCAAAATGGAATTAATTGCACTAAAATTAATAAAGTAAGACAAGGAAGTCCACATGTTGTCGAATATTTAAACGATAAAAAAATATCTCTCGTAATCAATACAACTTCTGAAAAAAAATCTATCGAGGACTCTTGGTCTTTAAGAAGGGCTGCACTAAATAATAAAATCCCATACTTTACAACTTTAGCAGGAGCTAAAGCTTGCACTCAAGCCATTGAGTCACTTAATAATAAACCTATAACNATTAAAAGAATTCAAGAATTATAATTATTTTTCGACAGGGTAATCTGTGGGAAAAGTNACGTAATTGACCTGNAAACATCTTCTTTCGTCTTTAATCTCTTTTTTTTCAAGACCNTGCCAACTGTTTTCATCGGTTGTAAACATGTATCCATAATTATCTTTATAAGGAACAGTGTAAACCTTTTCCATTTTTTCATTATAAAAGTCGGTACCCAACTCTTCAGATTCATTATTTCTATTCACAAATAACATTGAAGACATTAATTTTTCTTTAATATCGCAATGAGGCTTAAGCCAAAATCCTTTTCGATCACAACAAATTTCAACTCGAACAAATGCATTTGACAAATCTTTACCAATTAAATTTCCAATAGCTTGCGATGTTTCTTTAGTTTGTAATTCTTTAACTAATTTTAAAATTTCAGGGTAATTTTTTTCATTTTCTTTACTTACAAAGCATCTAAATTTTAAAGCTTTTCCTCCTGATTTATCTCCTTCTCTTAACTTACCATCTCCCCCATCGATCGCCCTTGTGCCATCATATTCAATGTTGTGGGCAGTGGGATCATCTAACTTTGCATTATAAAGTTCATTAATCATTTCTTCAGAAAGAGGCTTATCAACTTCCCAGTATCTAAATGGATAAGTCCCATGCTTGCTATTTTTAACAGAATTTAAAATGCTCATATCAATTTTCTAAAATTACTTTAGCTACCCTTCTACTCTCATATAATTTTTCGTAAGTCCAGTTTTCAATACGACCATCAAAAAATCTAATGATACCAAGATCTTTAAACAAATCAAAAAATCTCTGAAATCGATAATCGTTTTTTACAGAATTTAACTTAATTACATATACTGGCTTATTAGTTGTAGCAGCTTCTGAAATCATTGAAGTTGAGTCACACGTTATCATTAAGTGCGAAGCCTCTGACAAAGCTTTGGTATAATTTGTTTTTTTTAGACTTATATCAAAATTAAATTTGGGTTCAGAAAATTCCAGTTGTAATTTTTTAAATATTTCTTGGGGAGTTCTTCTTGAGGCAACAATATTTATTTTTTTTAAGTCCTGGTTGTTTCTCAAATAAAAAAAAATATTTTTCAATTCATCATAACTAAAACTGTAATATTTATTTGGTCCTCCTAAAATTAAACTTAATATTAAATCTCCTTTATTAGTATTTAGAACCTCTTTTTCACTCAGATAATGCAAAGCACCTTTTGAATAAATTATATTATCTCCTGAAACTTTATTATCATGCTCAGGAACAATTATGTAATCAAAGTTTGATGCTGAAATTTTAGGATCTTGAATATGAATATTCTTTACTTTCTTATTAAATTTTTCTTTTAAATATTTTTTAATAACTAAATTTGGTATTACACTCTTTCTTCCACATGAAATAATATAATCTGGACACGAATTGACGCCGCTCATCAACTCTTCAAAATTAAATAAGCTTGGAACTTTGGGTGTAAGTATTGGTGGAAGAAATCTTGAGAAATAAGATAGCTTGATAAATTTATGCTCAAAAGTTGAATTTAATCCATTGGCTAAACCTTCAACTTGGCTGATCATTCCATGCGCACCTTCTGTGAGTAACCAAGAGTGTAATGCTTTCATTATAATAAATAATATTTTATTAGATTGTTTTGATAAACATTTCAAATGAGTCAAAATAAAGAGCATAAAACAAAAGTTTTAATTATCGGGTCTGGACCTGCAGGCTATAGCGCTGCAATCTATGCAGCTAGAGCTATGCTTGAGCCTGTTTTAGTTACTGGAATGGAGCCTGGCGGACAGTTAACAACTACAACCGACGTAGAAAACTACCCAGGATTTGCAAATGCAATACAAGGACCGTGGTTAATGGATGAAATGAAAAAACAAGCTGAGCATGTTGGAACCAAATTCATTACCGATATTATCAAAGAAGTTGATTTCTCAAAAAAGCCCTACGTCAGCCTAGGGGAAAGCGGAAATAAAATAATATCTGATACCATTATTATTTCTACTGGTGCGCAAGCTAAATGGCTTGGAATAGAAAATGAAAATAAGTTTAAAGGTTTTGGAATTAGCGCTTGCGCTACATGTGATGGATTTTTTTATAAAAACAAAGAAGTAGCAGTAGTTGGTGGTGGTAATACCGCTGTTGAAGAGGCAATCTATCTTACTAATTTTGCATCAAAAGTTTTTCTTATTCATAGAAGAGATGAATTGAGAGCAGAAAAAATGTTACAAAAAAAACTTTTTGATAATAAAAAAATTGAAATGATATGGGACAGTGCAGTTGATAAGATTAATGGAACGGAAAATCCAAAAAATCTTGAGTCTCTTTCATTAAAAAATCTTAAAACTAATGAAATTACTGAACTTAAAGTCCATGGTTTATTTGTTGCAATAGGACATCAACCGGCAACCAAGATTTTTAAAGATAAAATTAATATGGATAATGAAGGATATATTATTACAAAACCAGATTCGACTGCCACAAATTTAGAAGGAGTATTTGCAGCAGGCGATGTTAAAGATAAAATTTTTAGACAAGCCATCACAGCAGCTGGAATGGGTTGTATGGCTGCTCTTGAAGCTGAAAAATTATTAAATCACTAACTGAGATCAGAGCAAAACTCTGATATTCTCTTTACTGCTTTTTCTAAGTTTTCCATCGATGTTGCGTAAGAAATTCTAAAAAAACCTTCAAGACCAAAAGCAGAACCTTGAACAACCGCAACACCAGTTTTTTCTAAAAGTTTCGTTACAAAATCTGTATCATTATTAATCTTCCCTAAATCCTTATGTTTTTTTCCAATACAATCTTTGCAACTTGGAAAAACATAAAAGGCACCTTGTGGATTTAAACAGCTAATGCCCTGAACTTTATTAAGCGAAGTAACAACGAAATCTCTTCTACTTTTAAATGCTATTGTTCTTTCAGTAATAAAACTTTGGTCCCCATTTAAAGCTTCTACTGCTGCCGCCTGGCTAATTGAAGAAGGGTTAGTTGTAGATTGGGATTGAATCTTAGCCATAGCTTTTATTAAATCAGCTGGTCCACCTGCATAACCTATTCTCCATCCTGTCATTGAATAAGATTTGCTTACCCCATTAATTGTCAAAGTTCTATCTGAAACAATTTTGTTTTGACCAATAGTATAAAATTGAAAGTCATCATACAAAACATGCTCATAAATATCATCGCTCATAATCATCACGTTTGGAAAGTCTTTTAATACTTCAGCAATCTCATTTAATTCATCTTTGCTATAACAAGATCCCGTTGGGTTTGATGGAGAATTTAAAATCAGCCATTTTGTTTTTTTTGACAAATTCTCTCTTAATTTTTTTGCATTAATTTTAAATTCATCTGCCTCATCACAAATTACTACTTTTGGTGTTCCGCCTGCCAACAAGACAATGTCGGGATAGGAAACCCAATAAGGCGCTGGTATCAAAACTTCATCTCCAGGATTAATTGAGGCTAAAATCGCATTAAATATAACCTGTTTACCTCCTGCCCCAACACTAATTTGCTCTTTTAGAAAAACTAAATTATTTTCTCTTTTAAATTTATTTATTATTGCTTCTTTAAGTTTTGGAGTTCCGTCTACAGCTGTATATTTAGTATCTCCATTGTTAATCGCATCTATCGCTGCTTTTTTTATATTTTCAGGAGTATCAAAATCAGGCTCACCTGCGCCCAAGGAAACAACGTCAACTCCACTTTCCTTTAACTCTCTTGCTTTTTGCGTTACAGCTATTGTCGGAGAAGGTTTTATTCTTGATAAAGAACTTGATAGTATAGTCATTAAATATGTCATTATTAGATACAATTAATAACCAAGAAAGCAAGCTGTCTGATAAGTTATCTGTTAACAAATTAGAGGGTGGAAAATCTTTTAAAATAACAAGTAATTTTTCACCTGCAGGTGATCAGCCAGCTGCAATTAAAGAACTTTGCAGCGGACTAGTCAGCAATGAAAAAAATCAGGTCCTTTTAGGTGTTACTGGATCTGGAAAAACATTCACGATGGCAAAAATTATAGAAACCTTAAACAGGCCGGCTATAATTTTAGCACCAAATAAAACACTTGCCGCACAACTCTATGGAGAGATGAAAAGTTTCTTTTCGAATAACTCGGTTGAATATTTTGTTTCCTACTATGATTACTATACTCCCGAAGCCTATGTGCCTAGGTCGGACACGTATATAGAAAAAGAGTCATCTATTAATGAACAGATTGATAGGATGAGACACTCAGCAACTAGATCATTATTAGAAAAAGACGATGTTATTATTGTATCAAGTGTATCTTGTATCTATGGATTAGGATCTGCTGAGTCATATAGCAAAATGACTTTTACATTCATTAAAAACGAAAACTATGAGAGAGAAGAAGTTATTAAAGGGTTAATAGAACTTCAATATAAAAGAAATGATCAAAATTTCCAAAGAGGTACTTTTAGAGTTAGAGGTGAAAATATAGAAATTTTCCCTTCTCACTTAGAAGATCGAGCNTGGAAACTCAATCTTGATGAAGGGAAATTAATTTCCATTAAAGAATTTGATCCTTTGACNGGAGATAAAACTGAAGACCTAAATATTATTAAAGTATACGCAAACAGCCATTATATTACTCCNAGACCTACNGTNAACCAGGCAATTAAAGATATTAGAGAGGAATTAAAAATTACTATAGAAAAGTTTAGATCTGAAAACAAATTGTTAGAAGCTCAAAGGATTGAGGAAAGAACAAGGTTTGATCTNGAAATGATTGAAGCAACAGGTTCATGTTCTGGTATTGAGAATTATTCTAGATTNCTTTCAGGACGTAAAAAGGGAGAGCCCCCTCCTACTCTATTTGAATATTTACCAGACAATGCAGTTGTATTTGTTGACGAAAGTCACGTTACAGTTCCGCAACTAAATGGAATGTATAAAGGTGATTACACTAGAAAAAAAACACTTTCAGATTATGGATTTAGATTGCCTTCTTGTATGGATAACCGTCCATTAAAATTTGAAGAATGGAATTTAATGAGGCCTCAAACAGTATTTGTTTCTGCAACGCCAGGGCCTTGGGAGTTAGAACAAACTAAAGGTGTGTTTGCGGAACAAATAATAAGACCGACAGGTTTAACAGATCCTGATGTTGAAATAAGGCCTGCAAAAAACCAGGTCGATGATTTATTAAATGAGTGTCAGCACATAATAAAGAAAAAACAAAGAGTTTTGGTTACAACTTTAACTAAAAAAATGGCTGAGGATCTCACTGAATATTTAGATGAAAACGGTATTAAAGTTAGATATCTACATTCAGATATAGACACTCTCGAAAGAATAGAAATCATAAGAGATCTTAGACTGGGTCACTTTGATGTTCTCATTGGTATCAATCTTCTTCGTGAAGGGCTTGATATTCCTGAATGTTCCTTAGTGGCAATTTTAGATGCTGATAAAGAGGGTTTTTTAAGATCAGAAACATCGCTTGTTCAAACTATCGGTCGTGCAGCAAGAAATTTAGAGGGAAAGGTAATTCTATATGCTGATAAAAAAACTAAAAGCATCATTAAAGCAATAGAGGAAACAGATAGAAGAAGAGCAAAACAAAAGGAATATAATTTAAAAAATAATATTAATGCATCATCAATTAAAAAAGAGATTGGGGATATCCTAGAAAGTGTTTATGAAAAAGATTACCTCAATACAGATAAATTTGTAACACCGGGGCATAACCTAAAAAAACATATGAAAGCTTTAAAAAAAGATATGCAAAATGCAGCAGATAACCTAGAATTTGAAAAAGCTGCAAAAATTAGAGACGAAATAAGAAAACTAGAACAGTCAGACATGGGCTTAACTGTAAATTCATTCACAAAAAATTATAAATCTAAAGACTCTGCTCGATCTACCCAAGGTAGAGCAGGAACTAAATCTGGAAAAAGATATCAAAAAAAATGAATATTTTAATTACAGGGGGTAGCAAAAGAATTGGTAAAGAAATTGCAATAAACTTTGCAAAACAAGGCTACAATATAATTTTACATTACAACACTTCAAAAAAAGAAGCTCTTCAAACAAAGCGCGAGATAAATAAAATTTCTAATTGTGAAATTATCAAAGGTGATTTAAGAAATTTTAAATCTACAAAAAAAATTTTTTCTGAAGCTAAAAAAAAATTCAAGCACATTAACCATTTGATAAACTGTGCATCTTTATTTGAAAATGATGATTTAACTAAATTTAACGAAAAAATGTGGAATAATCATATAAATGTTAATGCCAAAGCGCCAGCAATTCTTATGTCAGAATTTGCAAAACAAAAATTTCAAAAAGGAAAAAATTTTTCAATTATTAATATTTTAGATCAAAGGGTTTTTAAATTAACCCCATTTTTTTTCTCATACACTGTAAGTAAAATGATATTATTCAATATAACAAAAACAGCAGCTATGAGATTGGCTCCGAATATAAGAGTTAATGGAATTGCTCCTGGTCCTGTCATAAAAAATGCCAGACAATCAAATCTTCATTTTAAAAAGCAATACAAAAACACATTGTTAAAAAGACAAGTAAATAAAAAAGAAATTTCAAACGCTTGTCAGTTTTTGATTGAAAATCATAATATTACAGGTCAAATCATTGCAGTAGATAGCGGTCAAAGTTTAAATTGGCAAACTAAAGATTTAATAAATATTAATGAGTGAAAAGAAAATTATTCATCTTAAAGATAATATATCTTCAGAAGAAGAGATTATCCTCATTAACGATTTAATGTTAAATGCAAAATTTGGTTTTTATGAATATGAGAAATTAAAAGAGCAAAAAATTATTTTTAATCTTAAATTATTTATAATGCCAAAAACATATGAAGATAAAAGCTTAGAGGAAATTGTTGATTACGATCAAGTTATTAATATGATTAAAAAAATTATATCAGACCCTATAAATTTTCTAGAAACGCTTGCAGACAAAATTATTAACGAAATTTTCAAAGACCAGAGGGTATTTAAAGTTTCTATTAAAATCGAAAAGCCTGAAGCTATCGAAGAATGTAAAAGTGTTGGGTATGAGGTAACTAAAGTTAGAAACTTTTAATGAACTCCTTAGAAACTGGAAAAGAAATATTTAAACAAAAATCTAGGCAATGTTCAAATAGCCCTGGGTATATCAAGTCCTCAATGAACAAGAAAAAATTATTTACGTAGGTAAAGCGAAAAGTCTACCTAAAAGACTATCTAATTATGCATCAGGAAGTGCTCTGCCTATAAGGACAGAGCGTATGATAGCTTCAACTTTTAGAATTGATACAATTAGTACAGTAAATGAATCTGAAGCATTATTGCTCGAGGCTAATTTAATCAAAAAAAACAAACCAAAATATAATGTTCTTCTAAAAGATGATAAATCATTTCCTTATATTCAAATAAGATTAGGTCACAAATATCCTCAAATTACTAAGTTCAGAGGAAAACATAATGATAGAGATATTTATTTCGGTCCCTTTGCATCTATAGCATCAGCAAACTGGACTATTAAAATGTTACAAAAGGTTTTTCAGCTTAGAGTTTGTGATGATAATACTTTTAATGGAAGAACAAGACCCTGCATCCTATATCAAATCAAAAGGTGTTCTGGACCATGCACTAAAGAAATAAGGGAAACAGAATATGAAATAACTGTAAAAGAGTGCATAGATTTTTTAAATGGCAAAACAAGAGATATTCAAAAAAAATTATCTAACGAGATGGAGATTTGCAGCAAAAATTTAGATTATGAAAAAGCTGCTATTTTAAGAGATAGAATAAAATCACTGACCTATATTCAATCCTCTCAAAAAATTCAAAAAAGCAATCTTAAAAATGCAGATCTTATCGTTTCTTATCGAAGAGAAAATATAACTTGCGTAATAGTGTTTTTTTACAGATCAAAACAAAATTGGGGAAGTCAATATTTCTATCCAAAACATGATTACGAAGATGATGATAGACATATTTTAAAATCTTTTCTGATGCAATTTTACGATAATAAAGAACCCCCTGAAGAAATTGTTTTAAATATTAGTCCAGAGAATAAAGACTTAATTTTAAAGGCATTAGAAAAAAAATATAATAAAAAAATATCTCTTAAGGTAAATGCAAAAAATTCACTTGTGCAAAATGCTTTAAAAAATGCCAAAGAACAATTGCAACTTAAAATTTTATCTCAAGATAAAAATAATGATTTACTCATATCAATGGCAGAAAAATTTAAATTAAATTTTACACCAAGCTTAATTGAAGTTTACGATAATAGTCATAATCAAGGAGATAGTAATATTGGAGCCTTAATTGCATTTGGAAAAGAAGGGTTTATTAAAAATCGTTATAGAAAATTTAATATTAAAAACAAAAAAATAAAGTCTAATGATGACTATGGAATGATGTCAGAAGTAATACAAAGACGATTTTCTAAATTGCAATCATCAAGTGATCAATTGCCTGATTTACTGCTTATAGATGGTGGAAAAGGTCAATACTCTGTAGTCAGAGAAAAATTAAATGATTTAGGTTTTCATGATTTAAAAATTATTGCAATTTCAAAGGGTAAAGATCGAAATAAAGGTAATGAAAAATTTATTACTGAAGATGGCTTAATTCAATTAGAGAGGAATGATCCAGTCTTATTTTTAATGCAGCGAATTAGAGATGAGGCTCATCGATTTGCGATTACAACCCATCGAAAGAAAAAAATAAAAAAAATGTTTAAATCGCCCTTAGAGGAAATTGATGGTATTGGAGCAAAAAGAAAAAAAGCTTTGCTTAATCATTTTGGTTCAGCTAAAGCAATTGAAGGAGCTAGTTTAGATGATATTAAAAGCGTTGATGGAATTAACCTTTCTACAGCAGAAAAAATTTACAACTTTTTTCATAAAGAAAAAAATATGATCTAATGATTAAAATTCCAAACATATTAACTATAGGTCGAATTATTCTTGTACCCGTACTCGTATTTGTTTTTTTTTTACCAGGTCCTTTAGGAAACTGGCTTTCGTGTGGTATATTCGTCTTTGCAAGTTTTACTGATTTCATAGATGGGTTTTTAGCCAGATTACTTAAGCAACAATCTAGATTGGGTGAAATGCTTGATCCAATAGCTGATAAAATTATTGTAGTTACTGCTTTAGCGTTGTTAATCAAAAATGACACTATTGCGGATATTAATGTAATTGCAGCAATTATTATTCTTTGTCGAGAAATTTTAGTTTCAGGTTTAAGAGAATATTTATCAAAATTTAAACTCAAAATGCCTGTTTCTCAACTAGCAAAGGTAAAAACTTTTTTCCAAATGTTTTCTATTTCAATTTTATTAGCTGGAAAATCAGGGGATATACTTTTATTCAATTACGGAATTGAAATTGGACTCGCGCTCCTTTGGGTATCTGCGATTTTGACTGTCTATACAGGCTATGACTATGTAAAAAAAGGCATAGATCACGCTTTAGATTAAACTGTAACTTTTCTATTTACGATATCTAAGTACCTATCAAAAAACTTTCCAATTGAAGGTGTGACTTTAAATTTATAATTCCCGATTTCAGAAACCGGGGTAACTTCAGCAGCTGTTCCTGTTAAAAAACATGCATCAAAATCTTTTAACTCCTCAAGTTTAATTTTTCTCTCATTAATTTTAAAATTATTTTCTTTAGCAATATCAATAATAGTCCTTCTAGTAATTCCATCTAAGAAACAATCCGGTACTGGTGTATGAATTTCTTTTGAATTCTCTTTTATAAAAAAAATATTTGCTCCAGTGGCCTCAGCAACAAAATCTTGATGATCTAACATTAATGAATCGTTATATCCCTCTTTTTCAGCTTCGTGCTTAGATAGTGTGCATATCATGTATAATCCTGCTGCTTTTGTNTCCCAAGGTATTGTATTTGGAGCGGGTCTTCTCCATTTAGAGATATTAAGTTTTATTCCATTCTCTTTAATTTTTGGATCGAAATAAGATCCCCACTCCCAAGTTGCAATAGCAAAATGAATTTTATTTTTTTGAGCTGAAATTGCCATCATTTCGCTTCCTCTCCATGCGACCGGCCTAACGTAGCCATTTTTTACATTTTGAATTTTTATAATCTGATTACAAGCATCATCAATTTCATCAACCGAGTATGGAATATCAAATCCCATTCTATTAGCCGAATAAACCAAACGATTAGTGTGCTCTCTTAATTTAAAAATTTCGCCATTGTAAACTCTTTCACCTTCAAACACACAACTTCCATAATGCAAACCATGTGTAAGCACATGTAGTTTTGCATCTTTCCAGTCAATGATATCACCATTAAACCAGATCTTGCCTTCTCTTTTGTCGTACGGGATAGGTTCCATATTGAAAATTGAATAGAAATTATATTTGAATGTAATATAAGTCAATAAAACTGACTAATGTTTCATGCTTAAAGATTTCCTTTACTTAAAAGAAAAGAACTTAAAAGATATCATTGAATTACTTTTAAAGGCATATAGCTCATCTTTCTCAGACAGTGAACAAACACTAAAAAGAAATCATCTAGGAAAAGCACATCATAGATTAATTATATTATTGGATAACAACCCAGGAATAAAAGTAACTGAAATCCTTAATCATTTAAAGGTTACTAAACAAAGTTTGAACCGTGTAATTCAAGATCTTTTAAAAAATCAACTAATTGTTCAAAAAAAAGGTATTAAGGATGGAAGGGAAAAAGAAATATTTCTATCAGATAAAGGCACTGAGTTAAGTAATAATCTATTTAATTCTCAAAAAACAAGAATTTTAAATGCCTTAAAAAAATCGTCGCCAGATGAAGTTCTTTATTTCAAAAATGTGTTAAAAAGGATCCTGTAAAATGATCGAAGAAAAAAAACATATTCTCGTAATTGATGACGAAGAAGGCATTCGTGAGCCATTAAAAGAATATTTAGAAAGTGAAAATTTTTTAGTTTCGACTGCTAAAGATGCTGAGGATGCCAAAAATAAAATACAATTACTTGAATTTGATTTGTTAATTGTTGATATTATGATGCCCGGTCAATCAGGACTGGAATTTACTAAAGAAATAAGGCAATTCAAAAATACACCAATCATTTTTTTAACTGCTATGGGTGAGGCGGCAAGTAGAATCCAAGGTTTGGAAACAGGTGGGGATGATTATGTGCCTAAACCTTTCGAACCAAAAGAACTGGTTCTTAGAATAAAAAATATTTTAAAAAGAATTAAAAATCTCAAAGATGGTCTGCATTTAATAAAATTTGGTGAAAGAAAAGTTGATTTAAAGAAAATGACTGTAACATTTAAAAAAAATATAGAAAAAATTAATCAATCAGAAAAATTGTTACTTGAAACAATGCTTATGTCTTTGGGAAAAGTATTTCAAAGAGAAGACATATCTAAAATAATTAATTTAAGCAAAGAACGAGCAGTTGATGTTGTAATTACAAGACTAAGGCAAAAAATTGAACCAGATCCAAAAAATCCTATCTATCTTCAAACTGTAAGAGGTAATGGATATGTTCTTTGGGCTGATTAAATGTTTAAAAAATTTTTACCTAAGACACTATTCTATCGTTATTTTTTAATAATTATAACTCCTGTTATTTTTCTTCAGATTTTATTATCAATCGTTTTCTTTGATAGTTTGTGGCTTAAAACCAACAAAGGATTAGTAAACTCATTATCAGATGAAATAGTAACCTTTATAAATTTATTTGAAAACGAGAAGGATACAAACAAACAAGAAAAGATTGTTGAAACATTTCAAAAAAATAAACCATACCTGATTAAAATAATTAATAGCAAAATTAATGAAGTGGAAAATTATTCAAAATTTTCATTTTACGACAGGTTACTTAAAGAAGAGCTCTCAAAAAATTTAAACTATAAGTTTTGGTTTAATACTAAAATACATAAAGATTATGTTAAAGTGTTAGTTGAATTTAATAATCAACATATTGAATTAATTGTTCCAAAATCTAGAGTTAGAAATTCATCTGGAAGAATTTTCATTTTATGGATTCTTGTACCTGCCTTTATATTAATGATTATCTCGCTTTTATTTTTAAGGAACCAGATCAAACCTATCACTAACTTAGCATCAGCAGCAGAAAAATTTGGAAAGGGTCAATACGTTGCTGAAGCTAGACCGTCTGGTGCAATAGAAATTCGAAAAGCTATTAATGAGTTTGAAAAAATGAAGAAAAGGATTTTAAGACATATCAGTCAACGAACTTCAATGCTTTCAGGAATAAGCCATGATTTAAAAACTCCATTAACAAGACTTAAACTTCAAATTGAAATTTTAAACAAAGATGGAAAATTAAATAAAATAAAAGAAGATGTTAATGAAATGCAAAAAATGATTTCGGATTACCTAGACTATTCAACATCTCAATCAGATAAAACATCAAATAAATTTAATCTTTCAATAATGCTTAATGAAATTTATCATAAATTTAGTGGATCTAAAATTAAGTTAGAATGTAAAAAAAATTACTTCATTGTAGGAAGGCAGCACCTTATCAAAAGATCTATACTAAATGTGATCGAAAACGCTTTAAAATATGGAAATTCAGCAGATATTAAAGTTACAGATCAAAATAACAAAATTGTCATTACCGTAGATGATAACGGACCTGGTATTCCTGACCGTGAAAAAGAAAGGGTTTTAAGGCCATTTTATAGACTAGACAAAAGTCGAACTTCAAACTCTGGGAGTGTTGGACTTGGCCTATCAATTGTACAAGATATCGTTAATTCTCATGGTGGTAAAATTGAACTTCAAGATAACCCTAAAGGAACAGGACTTAGAGTTAATTTAATATTTCCCGTTTAATGTTCATAAATAATTTAGATCCCGTAGCTGTAACAATATTTAACATAGATATTAGATGGTACTCGTTAGCTTATATATTTGGATTAATTCTTGCGATTCAATTTGGTAAGTTTTTAATAAAAAAAAACAATTTCTTTAACTTTAATTCGAACATACTCGATGAATATTTACCTTTCGCTATAATTGGTATTATTTTAGGTGGTAGGCTGGGTTATGTATTTTTTTATGATTTAAATTTCTTTTCTCAAAATCCTATAAATATTTTTTTTATTTGGGAGGGTGGAATGTCTTTTCATGGAGGCTTAGTAGGCATAATCATTATTAGTATCTTTTTTGCAAAAAAAAATAATCTGGAGTTTTATAAGTTTACTGACCTGTTAGCCTTAATCACACCCATTGGGTTATTTTTAGGAAGATTGGCAAATTTTATAAACTCAGAATTAATTGGTATTCCAACTAGTGTTCCGTGGTCTGTAATTTTTATAAAAGTTGATAATTTGCCTCGTCATCCTTCACAACTATATGAAGCCTTATTAGAGGGGATTTTATTATTTTTATTATTAAATATCATTTTTAAATTTAAAAAAATAAAGGGATTAATATCATCTTGCTTTTTAATTTTTTATTCAATTTTTAGAATTTTTTCAGAGCAATTTAGATTACCAGATGAACAAATTGGATATATTTTTAATATGATAAGCATGGGAACTTTATTGAGTTTGATAATGCTCATTACTGGAGTTTTTTTATTAAAATATGCAAAAAATAATTGATAATATTAAAAAAAAACCAATTTCATTAGACCAATATATTAATGATTGTCTTTATAAATATAAAAGCAGCTATTATGAAAAAGATTTAATATTTGGACCGCGGGGAGACTTTATTACCTCCCCATATATATCAAGTATCTTTGGGGAAATAATTGCTATTTTTATAATAAATTATTTTTTAAAAAAAAAAATTTTTAGTTTTAAAATTTTAGAGATTGGTGCGGGTGAAGGTTTATTAGCCGAAGATATAATCAAGACAATTTCAAAGTTTAAAAATATTAAGTGTCAATATTACATTATTGAAAAAAGTAAAAAACTAAAAAAAATTCAAAAGAATAAACTTAGTAAATTGAAAGTGAAATGGTTTGAATCTCTCGAAGATGTAAAGATAAAGGATTGTTTTATTGTATCTAATGAACTTTTGGATGCGTTTGCAGTAAAACATTTTAAAAAGATTAATGACGTGTGGAACGAAAAATTCGTAAAATATGATTTTAAGAAAAAAAACTTAATTACAAAATATTTTAAAATTACAAAAAAAAACCACAAGATTTTCAACTTCGTTGATAAAGAATGTAATTTTATTGAGTTTTCTCCAGATATTTTCAAATTTGTTACAGGCATTTCTAAAGTGTTAATGAATAGTAAAAACAACTTTTTTCTTACAATTGACTATGGATATAATAGTGAGCGCTATAGAAATTCACTACAAGGTTTAATGAAACATAAAAAAGTTGACATATTTTCTAATCAAGGATTTGTCGATATTACTTACTTAGTAAACTTTAATTTAATCAAAAGTATTTTTCAAAAAAATAAAGTTTCAAATGTAAATATTTCTACTCAATCAGATTTTTTAAAAAAAAATGGAATAATTGAGAGATTTAATCAATCAAAAAAACTTCTGGATAGTGATGAAAAAATTTCTAAGTTACATTTGGCTGTTAATCGATTAATAAATGATAAACAAATGGGATCTTTATTTAAAGTAATGACAGCATCAAATAATGATTAGCTCAAAAAAATTAAATAAAATAAAAAATACCAAAAATTTATTTTTCTCCAGAAAAGGAGGTGTATCAGCTGGAATATATAAATCGTTAAATTGTGGAATTGGTTCCCGTGACAGTAAAGCAAATGTTCTAAAAAACTTAAATATTGTAAAAGAAAAATTTAGATCTAATAATTTAAATTTAGTAAATCAAATTCATAGTAACAAAATTATTACTTTAACTAAAAAAACAAAGGCGCTCAGACTGGGAAAAGCTGACGGAATTTTTACATCATTAAATAATAATTTAATAGGTATACTTACTGCCGACTGTATTCCCATTCTTATGTCATCAAAATGTGGTTATTATATTTGTGCTTTGCATGGCGGATGGAAAGGTTTGTATAAAAATATTATTAAAAATGCTGTTAATCTTTTTAAGAAAAATAATGTTAATCCTAAAGATATTATTTGCGGTATTGGACCTTCTATTGGTCAAAACAGCTATGAGGTTCAAAAAAAATTTATGATGAAAATCATTCGTCAAAATCAAAATTATCAAAAACTTTTTTTATTTAAAAAAGACAAAATTTTTTTTAATCTTCAAGGTTACGCATTAGAAAAATTTAAAGAGCAAAATATAAAAATTAATCAGATTGATTTAATTCAAAAAGATACATACTCCTTAACTAATCATTTTTTTAGCTATAGAAGATCTGTGCATAAAAATGAATATGATTATGGAAGAAATATTTCTATAATAGTAAAAACAGAATCATCATTATGAAAATTATTTCTTGCACTAATAATAAAGATCTCTCTAAAGAAATAGCGAATAAACTCGGACAAAAAATTGTTGATACAAAAATAACAAGATTCGCGGATGGCGAGGTTTATGTAGAAATTAATGAAAATATGAGGGGACAAGATGTTTTTGTCATTCAAAGTACATCTTCTCCTGTCAATGACAGTATAATGGAATTATTAATTTGTGTTGATGCCTTAAGAAGAGCTTCAGCAAAAAGTATTACTGCAGTACTTCCTTATTATGCATATGCAAGACAAGATAGAAAGGTAACTCCAAGATCGCCTATTACTGCTAAACTATTTGCTAATTTATTAGTTGGCTCTGGTGTTAACAGAGTACTCACAATGGATTTGCACGCAAACCAAATTCAGGGATTTTTTGATATTCCAGTTGATAATCTTTTTGCTGCACCAACTTTAGTTAAACATATCAAAAAAAATATTAAGCATAAAAATATTGTTTGTGTTGCACCTGATGTTGGTGGCGTTGAAAGAGCTAGAGCTATAGGAAAAAGGTTAGCGGCAGATTTAGCGATTATTGATAAACGAAGATCCGGTCCAGGTAAATCAGAAGTGATGAATGTTATTGGAAATGTAAAAGGTAAAACTTGTATTGTTATAGATGATTTGGTTGATAGCGGAGGTACAATCGTGAATGCAGCAAGCGCTTTAATAAATAAAGGTGCTAAAGATGTTTATGCCTATGTTGTTCATGGTGTTTTGACTGGTGATGCTGTTAAAAAAATTAACAAATCAAAAATTAAGAAATTTGTTATTTCAAATTCAATTTTAAATAATAAAAAAATTGGATCTTCAAATAAATTCCAGATAATAAGTGTTGGAAGTTTATTGGCTGAGGCAATTAAACGTATCTCTATCTCAAAATCTGTCTCAAAGCTGTTTAAATAAGACTTTTTTTTACTAAATCCTTCTTGTTTTTTTAATTGTATATTGTAAAAAATCAGCGCGATGAGTACAGAAAATAACATTTTAGAGGCGTCACCAAGATCAACTAAAACNAAATCAGAGCTTAACAAACTAAGATCTGAAGGTCTTGTTCCTGGAATTCTATATGGAGATATTGAAAAAAATATTAGTTTAAGTGTTAAAAAAAGCAGTCTCGATCATTTTTTAAAAACGACCAATTTTAAAAGTAAAGTAATAAAAATTACAATTGATGGTAAAGAATTTGAAGTACTACCAAGAGATATAGAGTTTGATACTCTAACTAATCAACCAATTCATGTTGATTTTCAAAAACTATCTGCAAATACAAAAGTGGTTGTTTGGATTCCAGTTAGATTTTTAAATGAAGAAACCTGCCCAGGTTTAAAAATGGGCGGTGTATTAAATATTGTAAGAAGAAAAGTTGAGCTAAGTTGTCCAGCAGATAAAATACCATCAGAGCTCATTGTGGATTTAGCAAGCAGAGAGATTGGTGAGAGTATTCATATCTCTGCAATNAAATTACCAGANGGAGTATTGCCCACTATTAAAGACAGAGATTTTACTATAGCAACGGTTGCNGCACCTACGGTTGTTAAAGAACCTGAACCAGCAGCGGAAGCNGCGGCAACTGAAACAGATGCGGANACAGAAGCTAAACCGGCAGAAGGNGATAAGGCAACTGAGGATAAAAAAGATACACCTGACAAGAAATAATGCTCTTGTTTTCTGGCTTAGGTAATCCTGGTCAAAAATTCAAACATAACAGACACAACATTGGTTTCATTTTAATTGATGAGATAAGTAATAAATGTGAATTCAAAAAAAAATTTAAAGGATTATTTGGTGAAAATCAAATTGGTCAAATCAAATCTTATTTTTTAAAACCTATGACTTTTATGAATCTTTCNGGAGAGTCATTGCTTGAAATTAAGCAATTTTTTAAATTAAAAAATGAAAATATTTTTATAATACATGATGACCTTGATTTAGAGATAGGTAAAGTTAAGGTTAAAAATGGAGGTTCAAACGCAGGACATAATGGACTTGAATCTATTTCATCGAAAATTGGAAATGACTATAACCGATTAAGAATAGGTATTGGTCATCCTGGACAAAAAGACCTTGTAGACAAATATGTTTTATCAAATTTTAAAAGTGATGAATATGATCTAATTTTAAAAACTATCACATCAGTAAAAGATAATATTAATGTATTAATTGATAAAAAATTTGATGAATTTTCGAGTAAGGTAAATAATTTATGAGTTTTAAATGTGGAATCGTTGGATTGCCCAACGTTGGTAAATCAACAACTTTTAATGCCCTCACTAAATCAAAAAATGCAGAGGCAGCAAATTTTCCTTTTTGTACAATTGAACCAAATGTAGGTGTCGTTTCAGTTCCTGATGAAAGATTAAAAAAAATATCTGATATTGCTAAATCTGAAAAAATAATACACACGTTAATCACTTTCGTTGACATTGCCGGACTTGTTGCAGGGGCATCGAAAGGTGAAGGTTTGGGAAATAAATTTTTATCTCATATAAGAGAAGTTGATGCAGTAGTTCACCTTTTAAGATGTTTTGACTCAGATAATATTCAAAATGTTAATAAAACTGTCGACCCAAATAGAGATCTTGAAATAATTGAGACAGAACTAATGCTAGCTGACTTAGAATCGCTAGAAAAAAGATTAGATAAAAAAAAGAAAAACAAGTCGGAAAATGAAGAATTGGATAATCTATTATTTGAAGCATTAGAATTGTTAAGAAAAGGTGATTCAATTAACCATTTAAGAAATCATCACGAAGAAAAGATAGTTAAAATGTCTAATCTTTTAACACTAAAACCTAAAATTATAGTTTGTAACACTGATGAAGCAAGTGTTGTGAATGGAAATGAATATACAAAGAAAGTAACAGAAAAAAATAAAGATAATGAAGTAGTACTTATCTCTGCAGAAATAGAACAGCAAATTAATGAACTAGAAGCAAATGACGCTAAAGATTTTATGAATGAAATTGGATTAAAAGAAACTGGCTTAGATCGATTGATTAAATCAAGTTATAAATCCCTTGATCTCGCAACCTATTTTACTGCTGGTCCTCAGGAAACTAGAGCTTGGACAGTAAAGAGAAACAGCAAAGCACCAGATGCAGCGGCAGTCATACATACTGATTTTAAAAAAGGTTTTATTAAAGCAGAAGTAATTGATTATGAAAATTATATAAAATTTAATGGTGAGGCCGGCTGTAGAGATAATGGTAAGTTAAGAATTGAAGGAAAAGAATATATTGTACAAGATGGTGATGTCTTACACTTTCGTTTCAATACGTGACCATATTTTTTTCATAGAGAAAAATACTAAAATACTAAAAATTAAAAGATAAACGATAGTTTTAAAACCAATTCTTTTTCTTTTTTCTAAATGTGGTTCTGCAGACCATGTTAAAAAGGCCGTAACATCTTTTGACATCTGAGATACAGTAGCTTTTGTTCCATCTGCGTATTCAACACTACCTTCGTTTAAAGGTTTTGCCATTTTTATCTTATAGCCAGGCATATATTTATTATAATAAACACCATCTTCTAGTTTCAAATTTGCTGGTGGATTTTCATCGTATCCCATTAAAATTGAATAAATATAATTTGCTCCACCTGCTCTTGCTTTTACCAACACAGACATATCTGGAGGATAAGCGCCACCATTCACAGCCCTGGCAGCTTTTTCATTTGGGTATGGGCTTTTAAATTTATCTTTAGGCAATCCAGCTCTTTCAAACATTTCACCTTCTTCATTTGGTCCATCTTTAATTTGATATCCAGCGGCAATCGCTTTAACTTCAGCATCTGAAAACTCTGGACCGCCCTTTTCTCCTAAATTTCTATAACTTAAATATTGCATTGAATGACAAGATGCACAAACTTCTTTGTAAACTTGAAATCCTCTTTGCAATTGAGATCGGTCAAATTTTCCAAACAAACCATTGAAAGACCAATCAACTTTTAAAGGTTTTGCCGCATCTCCCGCAGCATACAAATTAAAACAGATAAAACTAAAAAAAATAGTTATAAAAAATTTTTTCATTATTTAATTTAAATTTTTATCTTTTTTTGCTGCAGCCAAATTGCCTGAACCAGAAATAATTGGATCGGCAATACTAAGAGGTACTGGTTTTGTTTTTTCAACAAATCCGAGAACAGGCATAATAATTAAAAAGTGAGCAAAATAATAAACCGTAGCCACCCTACCTATCGCAACATAAGCACCCTCTGCAGGCATTGCACCAATGTAACCAAGTATTAGAACATCTAAAACTAGTATCCAAAAAAACTGTTTATATATTGGTCTAAATACTGCTGATCTTACCTTAGAAGTATCTAACCATGGAAGCGCCGCTAAAATCAAGATTGCGCTAAACATTAAAATTACACCGCCTAGTTTATCTGGTACAGATCTTAAAATTGCATAAAATGGCAGTAAGTACCACTCCGGAACAATATGTGCTGGGGTGATTAAGGGGTCAGCAGGTATATAATTATCCGAGTGTCCCAAAACATTTGGAGCATAAAAAACAAACCCTGCAAAAATAATCATAAATATTACTAGAGCAAATAAATCTTTAATTACAATGTATGGATGAAATGGAACTGTATCAGACCCATCTTTTTTTAAATCAATACCAACAGGATTGTTATTACCAGGAACATGTAATGCCCAAATATGAAGAACAACTAAACCCAAGATTAAAAAAGGTATTAAATAATGCAAACTAAAAAAACGAGTTAAAGTTGGATTATCAACCGAATAACCACCCCATAGCCACTGGGTGATACTTTCACCGACTAATGGTATTGCACTAAATAAATTAGTAATCACTGTTGCGCCCCAAAAACTCATTTGTCCCCATGGTAAAACGTAACCCATGAATGCAGCAGCCATCATTAAAATATAAATAAATATTCCTAATATCCAAATAACTTCTCTTGGTGATTTATAAGAACCATAAAATAGAGCTCTAAAAATATGAATGTAAACAGCTAGAAAAAACATCGAAGCGCCATTTGCATGAATGTATCTTATTAACCAGCCGTAATTTACATCTCGCATGATATGTTCTACGCTTGAGAAAGCCATATCTGCATGTGCAGTATAGTGCATCGCCAATACAATTCCGGTTATAATCTGAGTCATTAAACAAAAAGTTAAAATTCCTCCGAACGTCCACCAGTAATTTAAATTTTTTGGAGTTGGATACTGCATGAGATGCCCATTAAAAAGAGTTAGTAATGGTAATCTTTCATCAAACCATTTTCCAAAGGAAGATGTAGGTTTATAATTAGTTTCACTCATAACTATTTTATCCTATTAATATTTTTGTATCAGATACAAATTCATAATTTGGAACTTCCATGTTGACCGGCGCTGGTCCTTTTCGAATTCTGCCTGAAATGTCATAGTGTGAACCGTGACAAGGACAAAACCATCCTCCAAATTCACCTTGTTGTTTTAATGGGACGCAGCCTAAATGCGTGCAAACTCCAACCATGACCAACCACTCGTCTTTACCCTTTTTAACTCTTTCCTGATCCTTTTGCGGATCTTTAAGATCCTCTATTTTTACTTCTCTAGCCTTCTGAACTTCTTCGTCAGTTCTTCTTCTAATAAAAATAGGTTTTCCTCTCCACATAATTGTTACTTCATTACCTTTTTCTATTTTACTAATATCAACCTCAACCTTTGCTAAAGCCTTCACTGATGCATCTGGATTCATCTGGGTAACTAAAGGTAATGCAATGCACCCTGCCCCAACAGCTCCAACTGCTGTAGTTGCTATATGAATAAATTCTCTTCTAGTTGGTTTTTTATTATTTTCTTCACTCATTTTTATGAGTTTCATTATATTATTATTTCAATATGTTTTTCTAATACTAGAATGACGCAGATTGGATAGTTTAATGATCAATGTAGCACTTTATCAACCTGATATACCCCAAAACACAGCCGCTATTATTCGGACGTGCGCTTGTTTTGATATAAAGTTAGAGATCATAAAGCCAGCAGGATTTGTCTTAAGTGAAAAAAAGCTAAATCGAATCTACATGGATTATGTAAAAAACTGCGAGATTAAAATTTTTGAAAGTTTTGATAGTTTTATTAATGCGAAACAAAATAATAGAGTAATTCTTTTTACAACAAAGTCTAAAAAGTATTATTATAATTTTCAATTTGAAAAGGGTGATACTTTATTATTTGGCAGTGAAAGTCATGGCGTCAGCGAGGAAGTGCACAATACTATAAAAAATAAAATGATAATTCCTATAAAAAAAGATACAAGATCATTGAATTTATCCTCATCAGTTGCTATTGCAGCATCAGAGGCTTTGAGACAAATTTCTTTAAAAAATTAAAACTTTTTTCAATCAAAACAAAATGATAAAATAATTTATGGATAAACAACCAATAACAGTATCAGGTCTTAAAAAAATAAAACTAGAGTTGGATGAAAGAAAAAATATCATCAGACCTAAAATTGTTCAAGCTATAGCAGAGGCAAGATCGCATGGTGATTTAAAAGAAAATGCCGAATATCACGCTGCTAAAGAAGAGCAAGGTTTGAATGAAAAAAGAGTTCAAGAGTTGGAAACCACTATAGCAACTGCGAATGTTATTGATATTACAAAAATTAAAAAAGATGACAAAGTTATTTTTGGAGCAACAATAATAGTAAAAGATTTAGAAACTGAAAAAGAAAATAAATATAAAATAGTTGGAAAAGATGAAGCTGATGTAAAAAGCGGTCTTATTTTTTTTCAATCCCCAATGGGAAAAGGATTTATAGGTAAATCAAAAGGTGAATTCGCTGAAATTAAAACGCCATCTGGAGAAAAAAATTTTGAAATTATAGATGTTCAATATATTTAACTACTTGAATAGCTTTGTAGCATCATCAATGTCTTTTTCACGAATTTCATAACTATTTGCTAGCCATCTTTTTTTTAAAAAATTTAGAGCGTTTCCTAATTTCTCTCCTTCTTTAAAACCTTTTTGAAAAAGAATATTGGTATCAAAATTAAAAATAGGTGGTTCAGTCTCCTTAATAATTTTTAAATTATTTTCATATAATTCCTGCTCATATTTTTCATTAACCAGATACTGAAAGTGAACAAAATCTACTACAGAAGAGACGCCATATTCTAAAACTTTTTTTTTCAAAGAATCTAGTTTTTCAATATTATCAGTAGTTTTGAAAGTAAATTGAGATTGCAGGTTATTAAGTCTTTTTTTAACTTCATTTGATAAACTAAAATCTTTTACAAATCTCTCAAAATTTTTAGTTTGATCAATTAAAAGTAATGATAATAAAACTACCCAATCGACCTCTTTTTTCAAAATTTTTTTTTTTCTATCAAATTCAAGTCTGGTCAAATATTTTATACCTTTAAATACTGAAAGATATAAATCTTTAGAAAAATCATTTTGAAATAATTTGTAAGCTTTACCACTTGTAAGAGTTTTTTTTAGTTCATCTAAAAGCCTGGCTTTTGAAAGCTGTTCAATATTTGAAAAATTTTTTTGTATTGCGCTAATAATATACTCTTCATGATGAGTTTTTGAAAATTGAATAAAAAATCTGAAGTATCTTAAAGCTCTTAAATAATCTTCTTTAATTCTTTTAACAGGATCACCTATAAAACGAATAATGCCATTTTTTAAATCATCTACGCCTTTGAATGGATCATAAATTCTACCTTTTAAATCGCAATAGATTGAATTAATTGTAAAATCACGTCTTAGAGCATCTTGTCTCCAATCATTGGTGAATACTACATTTGCATGCCTTCCATCATGATCTAAATCCTTTCGAAGTGTATTAACCTCATAAAAATTGTTATTTAAAAAAACTTTAATTGAACCATAATTTTCATAATGATCATCAAATGAAATATTATTTGCATTTAGTTTTTTTTTAATTTCCAGGGGAGTTAACGATGTTGCAAAATCAATATCTGCAAGTTCTTTCCCAAATATTAAATCTCTAACACATCCCCCTACAAATAAACAAACAACCTCATTTTCTTCTGCATTCAGTAGATTAAAAATCCGCTTTGCGTCCTCAAGATCATTGAATTTTTCTAGATTACTTATCATCTGGTATGGCTGGGGCACTAGGATTCGAACCTAGGATGGCGGTACCAAAAACCGCTGCCTTACCGCTTGGCTATGCCCCAATATTTTTCAATTATAATGTTTTGGTCAGTGTAGTCCAAAACTTTAATTTGTGCTTTTTAATGATTTTTTTTACATTTAAAAGTGATTTCTTATTTTTTGCAATTACAAAAAAGGCAGACCCGCTTCCTGTCATTGAATAATAATAGGTATTATCGATACTTTCTATTAATTTAATCAAACTATTTAGGCTGGGAAATAATCTTGCTGCAGGTTTTATTAAGTCATTTCCATAAAAGCTCAAAGTTTTAAAAAGTTTATCTTTATCTCTAAAGCTAAATACTTTTTTTTTATTAGTTATTGGTTTTTTAGAGAATTCTTTAAACACTCTCTTAGTTGAAAGATTTTTATTTGGAAAAATGATAAGCATTTGCAAGTTAAGTTTTTTAGTATACTCCTTAAATTTCTCACCAAATGAACTGACTAATTTTAAATTTTTATTAACAAATAAAGGACAATCCTTGCCAACCTGACTTAAAATTTTAATTGTCTCTTTTTTAGATATTTTTAATTTGAACTTTTTCTTTAGAAAAAAAAACAACGCAGTAGCATTTGATGACGCACCACCCATACCAGATCCGCTTGGAATATTTTTTTTTATATAAATACTAAAATTTTTTTCTTTTATCTGTTTAAAATTTTTTTTCATTAATTCTAAAAGCAGTAAAAGAGTGTTACTATTTTTTTTCACTTTTAAGTTATTGCTAAATTTACACATATCTTTACCAAGATTATTTTCTGTTATTGAAATTTTATCGTGTAAATTAATGAGGGTTATCAAGCTATACAGCTGGTGATAGTTATTTTTTTTTCCTAAAATCTTTAAAAATAAATTTATTTTTGCATATGATCTGATTGTTTTAGTCATTCAAACCATTTAAAATTTTTCTCTCAATTGTATCTTTTCTTTTCTCGTCAATATTTTCTAAATTCAAGGCATTTTGCCATACATATCTTGCTTGCAAATATTTTTTTTGCTTCCACAAGACGTCACCATAATGGTCATAAACCTCGCTCTCAGAAGAAGTTTTTTCATAAGCAAGTCTTAGCAGGTCTTCTGCTTTATCATAATCACCTTGAAGATAATAAGCCCAACCTAATGAATCAATAATATATCCCAATTCCCAGCGACTTAACTTGACGGCATCTTCAAGCATGGCTTTGGCTTCACTTATATTTTGTTCTCTTTCTAACCAACTGTAAGCTAAATAATTAATGACCGAATATTGCCTTGGAGATAAGCTTAATGATTTTTTAAAACTTTTTTCTGCACTCTTCCATAAATTTAATCTCTCATAACAAATTCCTTTAAAATAAAAAAAGGACCAATCAAGTTTATCTGAACTTTCAATTTCCACTTTTTCATAAAATTCTAATGCTTTTTTAAATTGTTTTTTAATTCTGTAGTAATTAGCTAAATCTAAATACTTATCGCTTTTAAAAATATCATCGGAAATAATTTTTTTCTCTAAGTTTTTAATATTATCTAGATCATTCTTATTTGCTGCAATTCGGTAATTGACCAGCCATTCATATTCTGATCCTATATTTTTAATTCTATATAAAATTCTATTATCAAAATTATAAGCGTTGCTGTAAAAAATCATATTCTCAAAGCGTAAAAGATTATTTGATAAAAACTTATTATTAAAATCTAAGGATATTGATAATAAAATTTCAGCAAATTCTAGATCATCTCTTTGCTGATATAAGTTTGAAAATAAGTAAAAAATCTCAGAAATATTATCCTCAATACTACTAAAGTTATAAAAATTAATAATCCTAAAATCTTCTTTTTCAAAATTTAAATAACTTTGTTTAAGTAAAATATTTTTTTTGTCTTTTGTTAAAAGATTTTTTAAAATTTGCTTAGCTTTCTTTTTATTATTATTTCTAATTTCGTTCCAAGACGATAAAATTTGATATCTAATATAATTGTCTGAGCTTAAAATTTTTTTATTATATATATTGTAAAGATTTGCATTATTGATGTAATTTGAAGCTAGAAACTGATTAATCAAAGAAATGGTTGGGTATCTTGAATTAATATTTTTTATTAATTGAATTTTTTGAAACTCATCGGCTTTTTCGAGCAAAATCCAAAATTCTAATGATGATTTTAATTCTGTAAACAAAAGATCATTAATATTTAAACTTCTCAACAGATCTAGCGCTACATCATAATCTTTGGCTTTAATAAAATGTATAACTTTAATAAAATCAAATAATAAAATATTTTCATATTTATCTTCAGTTTTTAAAACTTGCTTTACTGCCTGATCAAATTGTCCATTAACTATCAATGAGTTAATAAATTTTATATCATAATCAGAATGCTTTCCCTCTAAACGATCTATTTTATTAAAATTTAATGCAGCTAAATTATGCTGTTTTTGTTGATGCAAAATCGAAGCATATAAATAGTTTTTAATATAATCTTTTGATTGAATTTTTTCTTGATCATTGAATAAGAATGCATAACCATTACTGATTGATAATATGACTAAAAATATTCCGATTAATAAAATTTTTTTTAAAGACATAGAGTTACATGCATATTGATAAAAATATCTTAGATTTTTATCAATCATCAGGCTTATATGATAGAATCATTTTAAGAAAAAGTAATATAGAAAATAAACTTACCCTTATAAATCTTAAAACAAAAATAGCTTCACTAGCGAGTTTTTATAATAAGAATAAAAATCAAGCTGTTTTCTCGGATGGCAATGAAAATTCTAAGATTATGATAATTGGAGATATGCCGGGTGTCTCAGATGAAATTAAGAAAAAACCATTTTCAGGTGATGCAGGTGAATTGCTCGATAAAATGTTATTAGCAATTAATTTAGATCGAAACAAAGTATACCTTACCAACATTATTAATTATAGATTAGAAGATAATAAGAAACCAAGTGAAAAAGACATTCAAAAATTTTTACCATTAATCATAGATCATATTAGTATTATTAATCCAAAAGTCGTTTTGTTAATGGGTGCGGTAACATCACAAGCTTTGATCGGTAAAGAGAATTCAATATCAAAAATAAGAGGAAAGTGGTTTAATTTAAAAATAAAAAATAAATTTATTAATTTTATGCCGACGTTACATCCTGTGTTTCTTATGAGACAAAGTGAACAAAAAAAATTAGCGTGGGAAGATCTAAAAAGATTTTATAATAAATTAGTTTCTGAAAAATTGTGTTAGATAAATTTGTAGAAAAAAAAATTTCTAATTTTATTATAGGCGTGGATGAAGTTGGCAGAGGTCCGTTAGCAGGACCTGTGGTTTCTGCAGCTGTTATTCTATCTGAAGATTTTGATACTAATGATATCAATGACTCTAAAAAATTATCAAAGTCAAAAAGGGAATTAATTTATGAGCAAATTATTAATAAATGTGATTTCAAAATTGGAATAGCTAGTGTTAATGAAATTGATAAATATAACATTTTACAAGCTTCGTTGTTATCAATGCAAAGAGCAGTGAGTCAGTTTAAATCTAAAGATCATTATACGGTTTTAGTAGACGGTCCTTGGTCATACGATAACAGCAACAGTCTAATCATACCAAAGATCAAAGGTGACTCCATATATCCATCTATTGCTGCCGCTTCAATTATTGCAAAAGTTTATAGGGATAATTTGATGTCATCACTATCAAAAAAATTTTCTAATTATCTTTGGGAAAAAAACTCTGGATACGGAACAAAAGAGCATTTGAGTGCAATTAAAAAATATGGAATATCTTCACACCACAGAAAATCTTTTGCTCCAGTACACAAAATATTGAGTCTACAAAAATAGAGGGCACTAAAACTCTTTTAAGTCAGTTGACATTTAAAGCTTAATCTAGTCTATTCTACCTCCGGTTGAAATATGACTTTAACTAAACTTTATAATTCAGATTGTCTTCAACAACTTAAAAAATTGGAAAGTGAGACAGTAGACTTAATATTTGCTGACCCTCCGTACAATTTACAACTTAAAAATCAACTTTCACGTCCGGATAATTCTAAAGTGANTGCGGTCAATGATTATTGGGATCAATTTAATTCTTTCAAACACTATGATGAATTTACTTACGAATGGTTGTCAGAATGTAAAAGAATTTTAAAAAAAAATGGGGCTCTATGGGTTATTGGAAGCTATCATAATATTTTTAGAGTTGGAAAAATACTTCAAGACCTAAATTATTGGATTTTAAATGATGTTATTTGGAATAAAAAAAATCCCATGCCAAACTTCAGGGGAACGCGATTAACTAATGCTCATGAAACTTTAATTTGGGCGACCAAATCTGAAAAATCAAAATATACTTTTAACTATCATTCTATGAAAACATTTAATGATGATAAGCAACTAAGATCAGATTGGAGTATAGCTATATGTAACGGATCAGAGAGAATTCAAAATAATAGTAAAAAAGCACACTCCACTCAAAAACCAGAAGCCCTACTTTACAGGGTCATTATGTGCTCAACAAAAAAAAATGATATTATCTTAGATCCATTTATGGGATCTGGTACAACTGGTGCAGTTGCAAAAAAATTAGGTAGAAATTTTATCGGTATTGAAAAAGATAAAAATCACTTCAAGGTTGCAGAACAAAGAATTGCTAAAATCAAACAAATTCAAGATAACTTTAATAATCAAATGTCTGACAAAAAAAATGAAAAAAGGATACCTTTTGGGTATCTTGTTGAAACCGGTATAGTTGAACCAGGGCTAGATTTATTTGATCCTAAAAGAAAATATAAAGCAAAAGTAATGGCAGATGGATCTATTTACTGTAATAAAATTCAAGGATCGATTCACAAAGTTGGTGCAGAAATACAAAATTTACCATCATGTAATGGCTGGTCTTACTGGCATTTTAATATTGAGGGAAAAATTGAACCCATTGATTATTTAAGAAAAAAAATCAGAGATTCTATCTAAAAATCACTTTTATTCGCATTATAATCAAAAATATAAGAATTGATTGTTTTAGTTAAAAAATGAATTTTGCATATTATTTTTATGATCTGATTTCTAATATTTCTAAGCACAAAGCTTGATAAGTGAAATATTATTAAATTATTTTCTGATTTACTAATTACTTTTAAAATTCTTTTTTGTCTTAACTTGGACAATTTATCAGCACTAACTAAATTTTTGTTAATTAAATTAAATAAATGCATTGAGTCTTCTAACGCCATTGATGCCCCTTGGGCTCTAGAAGGTATAAAACCATGAGCACTATCTCCGATAAAAATTGATTTGTCATGTCCATAAAAAATTTTATTTAGTTTATAAATTGGCCAAATAACAGTCTTAGTTGTTTTAAAAATCTCGTGGTGATCCTGCGGAATAATATCTTTGTAATCATTAAAAAAATTTTCAAGGGGGTAATTATAATGATTAATATCTTGTTTGAGTTCAATTTTTTTTACAAGTGTAAATGATTTATTTAATTTTTTATCAATTGGATATTTAACTAAATGGCAGTTTTTACCTAAACAAACATCAATGTGATCTTCAATTTCTAAGTTCTTATAAAAACCTCGAATAGCGCTGTAACCTGAATATACTGGCTTAATGTTATTAATTCTTAGCTTCGAAAATATTCCATCAGCAACTATTATAATATCAAACTCTAATTGATTATTATCCTCTAATATTATTTTTTTTTCATCAAAGCTTACAACTTTTTGTTTTATTATGTTTTTGCTTAATGAATATTCATGAATCAAAAATTTTATCAATTCAGATCTATTCAAAGTGATATAGCTCTCATTTTTTAGATAGTTCAAATTCATATCTGAAATTCTACTTGATGATACCATGTCAAAAAAAGAAATTTTTTTGATCGAACAAAAGTTATCTTTTTGAAAATTTGAAAAATTTAGATGTGATAGAACTTTTTTTCCGTTTGGGGAAATTTGAATACCGCTAACATTGGTATCTTGAATATTATCTTTTTCAAAAATAGATATATCGAAATCTAACGATTTCTTTAATAAACTGGCAAGTGCTAAACCCGCAATTCCACATCCAATAATTCCAATTTTTTTCATTATAAAAATTTTATTTTAGATAATATCTTTTTTAAAAAACTGGAAACAAATTCTTTTTTTAATTGATCATTACTATAAAATTTAAACTGATTTAATTTAATCTTTGTAAGGTCTGAAGGTTTTATTTCAACCAGAGTAATATCGGCTTTAAAGTTTGAAATAAAAATATTAATTTTATGATTAACTGAAAAAGTAAATTTTTTCGAAAATAAAGCCGTTATATTATTCTTAAGTTTTTTTTCTGAAACCTCCAATAAAGGTACGTTTAAAAATCCATTTAATGGTCCAAATTTAGTCTCAAAATTTAATAAAATTTTTTTTTTAACAATATAAATTAATGCATAAAACTTTCTTACTTTAATTTTAGTTAAAGATTTTTTTTTAGAATTTTTTTTCAAGCCATTAAAAAATTTACAAGTGAAATTTAAACAACACTGATCGCACAAAGGTTTTTTGGGTCTGCAAATAAGAGCACCCAATTCCATAATGCCTTGCATCAATGAACTTGAATTTTTTTTAACTTTGACTTCATTTAATTTTATTAAAATTTTTTTGTTATCTTTAATATTATGTAATCTTGAAAATACTCTTTTTACATTTCCATCAATACCGATCTCACTTTTATCAAAAGCTATAGATAAAATTGCTTTGGCGGTATAATCTCCAATCCCAGGAAGATTAATGAGTTTATCGTATGTACTAGGTAAGCGAGAATTATATTTATCAGATATAATTTGTGCTGTTTGTAATAAATTTTTTGCTCTTCGATAATAACCAAGTCCTTGCCATAACTTATTAATTCTGTCTAATCTGGTTTTGGCTAACAAATCAATTCTAGGTATTTTTTTATAAAAATTATTAAAATAAGGGATAACTGTTTTGACTTGTGTTTGCTGTAGCATAAACTCACTAAGTAAAACTTTATAATGTCTATCTGATTGATTTTGATAAGATCTCCAGGGTAAATCTCTCTTATGTTTTTTATACCAGGCTAAAATTTTATTTGATATTGATGATGACATAAATAAATGAAAAAAAATCGTACTTTTAGTTCACTAAAACCTATCAGAAGTTTAATACCAGACAATATAAAGAAAATAATTAAAAATACTCCAACTACAGATATTTCTAACTTAAAGCGCTCATGGGAAAAGATATTGGGAAAAGAGCTTTCTAATAAGTGCACTCTTTTAAAAGTTCAAAAAAATAACAGTGAAAATTCTTTATTTCTCAAAGTGGATAGATCTGATTTAATTGATATTGATTACTCCAGAGATGAAATTGCGGAAAAAATCAATTCATTCCTGGGCTTTAAATATATTTCTAAAATTTTAATAAATGCTCATGATAATAAGAGTCCACAAGAAACAAAAAAGTCTCTAAATTTAAACAAAAAAATGGAAAATTTGATAGATTCGATACAAGATGAGGATTTAAAAGAAAAGTTAAAAAATTTTAATAAAAAAAATGAAAAGTAAACTCTTTAAATTTATTGCTGTAGCCTTGTTAATTTTTAATACCTCTAATGCAAAAACTGAAGATTTTCCTTATTATGGTAAATTTAATCCTGAACCAAAAATTATAATTAAAGTTTTTTCCTCATTAACCTGTCCTCACTGCGCTGATTTACATATTAATTATTTGCCTAATATTATAGAAAAATTTGTAAATTCTGGACAAGCTGCAATAAAATTAATGGATTACCCTTTGGATTTGCCTGCACTAAAAGCAGCTCAAATTGCTAAATGTTTTCCTAATGAGACACAACTTAAATATTTAGATGAAATTTATCTAACACAGTCAGAATGGACTCAGGCAAAAACACTTTCTGATTTGCTGGGCAATTTAGAAAAGATTGCTACAAAACAAGGTTGGGTGAAGCTGAATTTAAAAAATGTGCAAATGATAAAAAAAGTGAGGATATTGTTTTAAAAAGTCGAATTGACGGGCAATCAAAATATGAAATTAATTCAACGCCAACACTAATAATTAATGAAAAAAAATTTAATGGTACTTTTAATGAGCTTGAGGAGTATCTTAAAAAATTATTATAATTAATGAAATTTAAAGAAATTGAAGTCTCTGGATTTAAATCATTCGCGGATAAAACTCATTTATTCATTGAGCCAGGCTTAACGGGTATTGTAGGGCCAAATGGTTGTGGAAAATCAAATGTAGTCGAGGCGCTACGTTGGTGCATGGGTGAAACATCTGCTAAAAGTTTAAGGGGCTCTGGAATGGAGGACGTTATTTTCAACGGAACATCTAATCGACCTTCAAAAAATATTTGCGAAGTAACTATTAAAATTGATAACAATGAAGACTCCCCCCAGTTTAAAGGAATTCCGGAGATTGAGGTTAAAAGAAAACTCGAAAAGGATAAAGGCTCTAAATATTATATAAATGGAAAAGAAGTTAGGGCAAAAGATGTTCAAATACTTTTTGCAGACCTATCAACCGGTCCTCACTCTCCATCAATGGTCAGTCAAGGACGAGTAGGTGCACTGATCACCGCCAAACCAACTGATCGAAGAGCCATTCTAGAAGAAGCTGCAGGAATAGCGGGTCTGCATGCTAGAAGGCACGAGGCTGAACTTAGATTAAATGCTGCAGAGAATAATTTAAAAAAAGCTGATGATCTAATGAAACAAACCGAAAACCAACTAAAAAGTTTAGTTAAACAAGCAGAAGAGGCTTCTCGTTACAAAGAAATATCTGATGAAATTAGAAGATATGAAGCAATTACAATTTTTTTAAATGCTAAAAATGTTGAAGACGAGATAGAAGAAAATAAAGAAAAATTAAATGAATTTGAAGATGAAATTAGTGCTGTAAATATTGAAAAGAATTTTAATGAAAGTGAAATTGAAAAATTAAAATTAGAAATTACACCGATTATCAATAAATCTAATGGGCTTAATAATAATTTACAAAAACTAAAAATAGAATTTGATCAAATCAATAAAGATGAGGAAAGAGCTAAATTAGAAATTGAAAAAACAAAAAAAGATATAAAACTTACTTATAACGATATTAGTAGAGAGAAAGAGATTGTAGCCAATTCAACAAATAACGAAGAGCGATTAAATAAAGAGCAAGAAGATATAATTAATATTGAAAAAAATTATTACGATATCGAAAAATCTGCAACTGATGATTACAAAGAATCCCTTAGTGCCCTAAATAAAGCAAAAGAAAGTCTTAAACTTTTTTTTAATAAGCTTATTCAAATCATCAAAGATAAGGAAAGTATTGATGAAAATCTAATTCAGAGAGAGTTTGACCAAAATTTTAATGATGTTGAAGACAAACAAGAAAAATACGCATCAAGATTTGGTAAATATGATTTGGTTAAACAAGAAGCAAATAAAAGAAAGGAGAGATTAAATAATATTGAAAAAGAAATTAAAAACTGGAGAGATCTTAAAGAAAATTCTTCAAATAAATTAAATGAGCTGAATGAAAAGGTTAATAATCTTGAAAAAAATCTTGAAGTCGAAGAGGATAAGCCAAGACAAATTGCGGAAAAAAGAGGTTCTTATCTACAGAATATTAAAAATGTAGAAGAAGATATTTTGATTATCAAATCAGATATTTTGCTTAGAGAAAACAAAGTCAATGAGCTAAACCTAGCTCTAAAAAAAATAAATGAGAGTACTCTACAAAAAACAGAGTTTAGAGTTCGGTCACAAACAATTATTGAAGGTTTAAAAGTAAAACTTAAAGAACTTGAACAAAGATCACTTTTAGAATTTAATATTGATTTAAAAAGTATACCGGATTTTTCAAAAATTGAAAATTTACAAGACCTCACGTTTGAGGATACTCAAAGTCACCTGGAAATCTTAAAAAAACGAAGAGAAGCAATGGGTGCTGTAAATTTAAGAGCTGATAACGAAACCAAAGAACTTCAAGATAAAATTGATAAAATGATGGAAGACCGAAAAGATCTTGTTCATGGATTGCAAAAATTAAAATCAAGTATCAATGATCTCAATCAAAAAGGCAGGGAAAGACTTTTGGATGCTTTTGAAAAAGTAAATAGAAAGTTTAACGATGTTTATACAAAACTTTTTGCGGGTGGAAATGCAAGATTAGAATTAATTGAGTCTGATGATCCATTAGAAGCAGGCCTAGAACTCCTTGTGAGCCCTCCTGGAAAAAAACTTCAATCTATTACTCTCTTGTCAGGAGGTGAACAGGCTTTAACAGCTTTGGCATTAATTTTTGCAGTCTTTTTAATTAACCCTGCTCCTATATGTGTATTAGATGAAGTTGATGCCCCTCTTGATGATGCTAATGTTACACGTTTCAATACACTGGTTGAAGAACTAACGAGAATAACAAATACAAAATTTTTAATTGTCACTCACCATGCTTTAACGATGTCAAAGATGAACAGGTTATACGGTGTGACAATGGCGGAAAGAGGAGTTAGCCAACTCGTTGCCGTTAATCTTGATAAAGCAGAAGAATTAGTCGCTTAATTCTTAGATGGAAATTAAAGAAATCAAAGAAAAAGTTAAAAAATTAAAAGACGAATTAAAATCAAAGGAACTAAAAAAAGAAGGTTCAAGTTCTATGGGCATTGCTCTTAAAATGGGAACCGAATTTGTTGCTGCTGTTTTTGTCGCAAGTTTTATTGGTTTTCATGTTGATAAATGGCTACAAACTACGCCAATTTTTATAATAATTTTTTTTATTATCGGATCAGTTGCAGGCATTTTAAATGTTGTGCGCTCTTCTAAAATGATTAATAAAGACTAAATTTTATGGCAAATCCAATGCAACAGTTTGAAGTTAAGACTATCGGTCCAAAGATAGTTTTTGGGAACTTTGATGTATCTTTTACTAATTCTAGCCTTTTTATGGTTATTACGGTTGCTACTATTTCTATTTTATTTACCCTGGCCACTCAAAAAAAATCACTTGTCCCATCAAGAATACAGTTTTTATCCGAAATGACATACGAGTTTGTAGCAAAAATGATATCTGAAACAGCGGGTTCTAAGGCAAGACCTTTTTTTCCTTTTGTTCTAACACTTTTTTTATTTATTTTATTTTGCAATATGATTGGAATGATACCCTATTCTTTTACCGTTACGAGCCATATCATTGTAACGTTTGCATTAGCAGCATTTGTATTTATTGGAGTTACAATCGTCGGCTTTGCGAAGCATGGCTTAGGTTTTTTAAAACTTTTTGTACCCTCGGGGGCTCCAGCAATATTACTTCCTCTCATAATTATTATTGAGATTGTATCTTACCTAAGCAGACCAATAAGTTTATCAGTAAGATTATTTGCAAATATGATGGCAGGACATGCAGTTCTTAAAGTGTTTGGGGGATTTGTAGTAAGTTTGGGAGTAATAGGTGGTTGGTTACCACTTGGATTTTCAGTTGCATTAACAGGCTTAGAGTTTCTTGTTGCGTTTCTACAAGCTTATGTTTTTGCAATACTATCGTGCATCTATTTAAATGATGCATTAAATTTACATTAACTTTAACAAAGGAGAAAACAATGGAACTAGAAGCAGCAAAAATGATTGGAGCGGGATTAGCATCTTTAGCATTAATTGGTGCAGGTTTGGGTATCGGAAATATTTTCGGTAACTTTTTATCAGCAGCAATAAGAAATCCATCAGCAGCTCAGAAACAGTTTCCAAATTTACTATTAGGTTTCGCATTAGCCGAAGCTACTGGGTTATTTGGATTGGTACTTGCGTTCATTATACTTTTTGCATTTTAATAAAGGTAATAATGTTTAGAGCGATTATTTTATTCGTGGGACTGTCCACTGCCTCGGCTTTATCTGCCGAAAGTAGTGGCATGCCCCAGTTAGATCCTGGCGTTTGGGTTCCTCAAATTTTCTGGTTAATCATTACTTTTGGTTTTTTGTATGTTGTAATTTCAAAAGTAGTTTTTCCAAGACTTTCTGAAAGTATAGAACAAAGAAATGATTATATCAGTGACCTTTTAGATGAGGCAAAAAAACTCTCTGAGCAGACAGAAAAATTAAATAAAGAATATTCAGAATTTATTGCAAATTCAAAGAAAGAAGCGCAAGAAATAATTGCTACCGACAGAAAAAAACTTAATTCAGAATTTAATACAAAAAAAGATGAACTTGATACAAAGATCAAAAAGATGACAGATGAAGCTGAAAAAGAGATTAATAATTTTAAAAATAACTCTATTAATCAAATCAAAGATATCGCAAATCAAGTTACCTCTGAAATTTTAAATGAGCTATCTATTAAAAATTATGTTGATGAGAAAATTATCTCATCCAAAATTGATGAAATAAGCAAAAAAAGAATTGGGGACTTAAACTAAATGTTTGATGCAACATTTTGGGTTGGTATAGCCTTTATTTTATTCTTTGCTCTTTTAATTTACAAAGGAGTTCCAAAACTAGTACTGGACCAAATTGATCATAAAATTAATGAACTTAAAAACAAAATTAATGAAGCTGAAAATCTGAAAAATGAAAGTGAAAATTTATTAAGCAAAGCTCAAGGAAAGCTTCAAAACTCTAAAACTGAAAATAATGATATTTTGACAAAAGCACAAAAAATCAGTGATGATGAAATTGCTATTGCGTTAGAAAAAATGAAAGCTTCATTAGATAATAAGGAAAAGTCGGCTCAAAATAAAATTGAGCAATCTAAAAATGATGCGATTTATCAGGTCAAAAAAGTAGCTACACAAGTTGCTCTAGAAACTGTTGAAAAGGTTTTGATTGAAAACTTGGATCAAAAGAAACAAGAGGAAATTAATGTTTCTAAACTTAAACAATCTATAGAAAAATTAAAAAATATTAATTAAGTTAACTATTGTGCGAGCCATCACAATATGGTGGGTTTTTAGTTAACTTACAACTACACAAGTAGTAATCTTTAGTTTCTTCAACTCTAAAACTTTGGGATTTCTTTTCTGACTTTCCTTTATGAGATCCATCGCACATTGGTTGTTTTCCAGATAGACCACAAGTGCACCAGAAATATACTCTATCTTTATCAAGCTTAACTTGTATAGGTTGTTTAATTTTTTTTTCCATGAGTCTATACATACGTATTCTAAAATATAAAAATGTAAAATAGAAAATGGCAGTTTTTACAAAATTACAAACTCACGAGATAAATAAAATTCTAGGTAACTACAACTTAGGACAATTAAAAAAATTTCACGGAATTAAACAAGGAGTGGAAAACACAAATTATTTTATCAAAACTGATAAAAAAAAAATAATTTTAACTATTTTTGAAAAAAGGGTACAGGCTAAAGATGTTCCTTTTTTTGTAAATTTAATGCTCCATATGAATCGGGGAGGATTTAAATGTCCTAAACCACTAGAAAAAAAAGATAAAAAAATTATTTTTAAAATCAAAAATAAAAACGCTATCTTAGTTTCATTTTTAGAAGGAAAATCAAAAAAGCAATTAACTCCTACTGATTGTAAAATCGTTGGTAAACAAATCGCAAAGTTTCACAAAATTTCATCAAAGTTTAGTAAAACACGAAAGAATACACTGGCATCAGCAACTTGGGTAAAAATTTATAATCAAACTAAAAAAGATTATCCTCAATATTCAAAATCACTCAAAACATATATTGATTTTTATAAAAAAAATAAGCCGAAAAAATTATCAAGGGGTATAATTCATGCCGATTTATTTCCAGATAATATATTTTTTAAAAACAAAAAATTTGCAGGATTTATAGATTTTTATTTTTCTTGTAATGGAAGCTATCTGTATGAGCTTGCTATTGCAATTAATGCTTTATGTTTTCAAAATAATAAAATTAAAAAAATTAATATTAAAAAATTAATCGAAGGTTACTCAACTATTAAAAAGCTTAAGCTAAATGATTTAAATAAAATTAATATACTTTGTCTTGGTGCTGCAATTAGATATTTTGTTACTCGACTGTATGATTTAAAAAACACTCCGAAACATGCTAAAATTCAAAAGAAAGATCCAAAAGAGTATTTATTAAAAATGAAATATTTTTACCAAAATATTAATAATAATATTTATGATTAAAATTTATACCGATGGAGCATGCTCTGGTAACCCGGGTAAAGGTGGATGGGCAGCAGTTATATTAAATGGAAACTCAATTGAAAAAATTTCAGGGAGTGCAGAAAATACTACTAATAATAGAATGGAGCTTATGGCTCTCATTTCTGCTCTCAAGTTTGTTAAGGATCAAAATTTAGAAATTTTTACAGACTCTAAATATGCTAAGGATGGTATTGAAAAATGGATTATCAACTGGAAAAAGAACGGCTGGAAAACTTCTAATAAAGAAGATGTGAAAAATAAAGATTTATGGATTGAACTGGACAAGCTAAATGAACAAAAAAAAATTAAATGGACGTGGGTTAAAGGTCACGCGGGAGACAAGTATAATAGTTTGGCTGACGAATTAGCTAGATCGCAATCAAAGTCCTAGATCTTACCTAGAATATATTTTTTAATCGAGTTGATATCATTTTCTATAATATCAAATTTTTCATCTTTATCTTTTATTCTTTCAAACTCTTCAGGGAGTTCTGGATATTGATCTATGGCTTTTGTAATTGCTTTTGGAAATTTAGCTGGATGAGCAGTTTCAAAACAAAAACAAGCCTCGTTGAAATATTTTTCATCATTTAAGGGTTTAACGGCAGTTGCTGTATGCGGATCTATTACATAATGGTGTTGAATAAAAATATTTTTGATAATTGCTAATGTCTCTTGTTCGTTGCAACTACTAGCTGAGAAATTGTCTTGAAGTTTTTTAATTTGATTTTGATTCAAAATGATCTCTCCCTGATTTTTTAAACCATCCATCATATTTTTTAATTGCTCAGAATTATGTTCACATATTTCATAAAGGATTCTTTCAAAATTACTTGCAACTTGAATATCCATACTGGGTGAAAGAGACTGTTCAACAGCAAGTGGCTTATACTCTCCAGTTTGAATGCATCTTTCTAGTATATTATTTTGATTAGTGGCAACAATAAGCTCTTTAACATTTAGACCTAATTGTTTAGCTACATATCCAGCATAAATATCTCCAAAGTTTCCAGTTGGAACTGAAACAACTATTGGTTTGAACTCAGGATTGAATTTGTAAAAAATATAAAAGTAATAAACCACTTGCGCTACTATTCTTGCCCAGTTAATCGAATTGACACCTGACATATTAATTTGTGATGCAAATTTATTGATCGACAAATAAATCTTTAACGATTTTCTGGCAATCATCAAAACTACCTTCAATTGCAATATTATGGACATTGGCCGCATCGTAAGTTGTCATTAACTTTCTTTGAACATCTGAAATTTTATTATTTGGATGTAAAACAAAAATATTTATATTTTCTTTTCCTTGAACTGCATCAATAGCTGCAGCGCCAGTATCGCCAGAAGTTGCGGTTATTAGATTAACTTTCCTTCTTCCATCTTTTAATAAAAATTCGTACATCTGACCAAGAACTTGCATGGCAATATCTTTGAAGGCTAGCGTAGGTCCATGATGAAGCTGAACATAAGAAATGTGCTTTATCTTTTTGATATCAACAATATTTTTATTTCGAAAAGATGAATATGCTTTATTGATTATATTATTTAATTCTTCCGGTTGAAAAGTATCCCCTGTAAATAAAGAAAATATTTTAAAGCTCATCTCCTCGAAGCTAAAATTTTTAAATTCTTCAAGTTCATTTTTAGAAAATAATGGAAATTGTTTTGGTAAAAATAAACCTCCGTCATTCGAAAGGCCTTTAAAAAATATTTCCTCAAATGATAAATTTAAACTTTGGTCCCTAGTGCTGAAATAATTCATATTTTTTTCTTATATATTAAAAAGGCAATAATAATAACAAAACATAAACTGTACCAAGTTAAAGCATATTGCAAATGGTTATTAGGTAGTACAATTTTTTCTGGTTTTTTCAAATTGTATCCCATCTTAATATCTGAGGTGCTCTCGGCTATTAATGGATATAGTTTTCTTGAATATTTTTTTTCAAGACTTAACAAATCTATATAAAAAGTAAGCTCGTTAGAATTATCTGGGGTAAAGAGGTTCTTTCTTTTGGGTTTTAACAAAATAGCATGAATTATTTTATCAGTATTTAAAAAATTTGTTTCTAAGTTAAATTTCTCTTTAGTCCATCCAGCTCTAATCAATAATAATTTTCGACCAATTGTTTCAAATGGTAAATAAACATCAAAACCATATTGACCTCTCTCACCAAGCGAATAAACAAACTCAGGTTGGTTAATGATTTTTCCTTGAATGATGACTTTTGAAAATAACTCACTTTTTTTACTAAACACCTCTGGTGTCCTACTGTATGTGAGTGAGATTTCTTGAATTAAATTATTTTTCCATTGTAATCGGTAGACCTGCCAAGATCCAAGGCAAAATAAAAAAAATACTATAAAAAAAGTAAATAAATTAAAAAATTTCGATTTCAGATTTTTTTAGCTGCCCCAAATATAGATTGCCGCAAATAAAAAAAGCCACACAACATCGACAAAATGCCAATACCATGCCGCAGCTTCAAATCCAAAATGATGATCGGGTTTGTAATGTCCAGCTTTCGCTCTAAATAAGCATACTAATAAAAAGATTGTTCCAACCAAAACATGAAATCCATGAAAACCTGTTGCCATATAAAAAGTAGAACCATAAATTCCAGTGGACATTTGAAATGGAGCAACCATGTACTCATAAGCCTGAAACATGGTAAAAATCGCTCCTAAGACTACTGTAAGTAATAAGCCTTGTACCAAACTTTTTCTATCATTTTCTAATAAAGCGTGATGTGCCCAAGTGACTGTTGTGCCAGAAAGCAAAAGTATTAAAGTATTAATTAAAGGTATGTGCCACGGATCTAAAGTCTCTATANCTTTAGGCGGCCAAACAGATCCTCCTACAGCGTCTGGGTATAAGCTTGCATCAAAATATGCCCAAAACCACGCAACAAAAAACATAACNTCAGAAACGATGAACAAGACCATTCCATAGCGCATCCCAATTTGCACAACCGGAGTATGATCACCCTTATGCTCTGCTTCTATAATCACATCTCTAAACCACATATACATGCCGTACAAAAGGACCGCAAAACCAATCAAGAGCATCCATAAACTTTTAGATTTAAAATAATAAACAGCTCCGACAGCAACTATAAGGGCTGCAAAGGAACAAAAAATTGGCCAAGGACTTGGTTCGACTAAATGATAATCATGTTTTTTTTCAGCTGCCATAATCTTTAACTTTTATTTTTTACTTCAAAAAGACTGTACGACAAAGTGATTTCACTGGTCCCTTTCGTCGCTGGGTCGTCTATAATTTTAGGATCGATATAATAAGCTACGTTAAACTTAACAATTTCATTAGATTTTACCGTTTGTTTTTCAAAACAAAAACACTGTAATTTTTGAAAATATTTACCAACAATTGGAGGGCTTGTATTAAATGTAGATATCACCTCTAGAGGCTGATTACTTTCATTCTTAACCTCAAAAATAATGTTGTTAACTTCACCTATTTTAACATTCTGGAAGTTGTCTAGAGGTTTAAAATTTACAGGCAAATCATTGTTAGTATTTGAATCAAATCTTACTTTGACAATCTTATCAATAATAATTTCAGAAGGTTTTTCAGATTTTTGCGTCGTCCCACCAAAACCGGTTACACGGCAAAACAAATCATACAAAGGAACTGATGCAAATGAAAGTCCAATCATGGCAAAAACCAAAATAAATAAATACTTGGGATTCATCTTAAAAGAAGAAGTCATTTTATTTTAAAGAAACGCCTATTTGATAGATAGTAATAAAAAAGAAAAAAATAATAACACCCACTAATATACTAAGAGTAATTAAATTTTTTTTTTTTAATTTTTTATCCATTAAATTTTAAGAAAATTATCTACTAATATTGTTGAGAAAATAAAAAATAAATAAAAGATTGAAAAAACAAAAACTCTAGTTCCTATTTTATCATAAACTTTTTTATTACTTTCCCTAAAAAGCTTAAAACATAAATAAATATAATAAGTCCCAAAGAGTATTGCTGTAATTAAATTAACTACTCCAGCAAACCCTAGAAGAAAAGGTAAAATTGTAATTGGAAACAAGATAATTGAATAAAATAAAATATTTTTCTTCGTATATTCTTCACCGGCAACAACAGGTAACATTGGAATACCTGCATTTTTGTAATCTTCATTTTTATATAAACTAAGGGCCCAAAAATGTGACGGTGTCCATAGAAATATAATTAAAAATAAAACAATGGGCTCAACAGAAATACTATTTGTTGCAATTGTCCAGCCAATCACAGGAGGAAAAGCGCCGGCTGCACCACCAATAACAATATTTTGTGGTGTTCTTCTCTTTAACCAAACCGTATAAATAAAAAAATAAAAACCAATAGTCGTTGCTAATATTAAAGCTGATAATAAATTTGAAGAAAAATATAAGCCTGTAATAGATATTAAAGTCATGGCCAAACCAAACCACAAGGCATGAACTTGTTTTAATTTTCCAAGCGGCAACGGTCTCAAGCAGGTTCTGCTCATTAATTTATCAGTATCAGACTCATACCACATGTTTAGAGCACCAGCCGCTCCTGCTCCAATTGCAACAAAAAATAATGACAGAGCAGCTTTCATAAAATGTATTTGGATTGGTGCAATGACTAAACCAACTAATGCAGTAAACATGACAAGGGACATCACCCTTGGCTTCATAAGCTCATAAAATGATAAAAAAATCTGCGAAGAACTACTAGTATGGTGATTTAATTCAGTAGTTCTTGCAGACACGTCAATTTTACTTAATCTTTGGTAGCTCGTTAAACTGATGGAACGGTGGAGGTGATGTTAACGTCCACTCTAAAGTAGTTGCTCCTTCGCCCCAATAGTTAGCTTCTGCCGCTTTCTTTCTCATGAAAGCATGAACGACTGCCGCAAAGAAAACTACTAAGCTTACAACGGATAGCATAGACCCAACTGAAGATACATAATTCCATCCAGCGTAAGCGTCAGGATAATCTGCGTATCTTCTTGGCATTCCAGCTAAGCCTAAAAAGTGTTGTGGAAAGAATATCAAATTAACAGAAATAAATGTTAACCAAAAATGCAGTTTTCCAAGGAAAGGAGAAATCTCATAGCCAGACATTTTTCCAAACCAATAATAAAATCCAGCAAATATAGAAAATACTGCTCCTAAAGAAAGAACATAATGAAAGTGAGCAACAACATAATAAGTATCATGAAGGGCTGTATCAACTCCAGCGTTAGCTAAAACAACTCCAGTTACACCTCCAACCGTAAACAAGAAAATAAAACCGATGGCCCATAACATTGGAGTTTCAAATTTAATTGAACCCCCCCACATTGTTGCAATCCATGAAAAAACTTTAATTCCTGTTGGAACCGCAATAACCATTGTTGCAAATGTAAAGTANGCACGCGTATCTGCGCCCATTCCTACAGTATACATATGATGAGCCCAAACGATAAAACCTACAACTCCAATTGAAACCATTGCGTATGCCATTCCAAGATAACCAAAAACTGGTTTTTTTGAGAACGTCGAAACAATATGACTTATAATTCCAAAGCCAGGTAAAATTAAAATATAAACTTCAGGGTGTCCAAAAACCAAAATAAGTGTTGGAATAATATCGGATCTCCACCACCTTGAGGGTTAAAAAATGCAGTTCCAAAATTTCTATCTGTTAACAGCATTGTGATACCTCCTGCTAATACAGGCACAGCTAGCAATAATAGAAATGCTGTGACTAACATCGACCATACGAAAAGCGGCATTTTATGAAGCGTCATGCCAGGAGCTCTCATATTAAAAATGGTTGTTATAAAATTTACAGCTCCTAAAATTGAAGAAGCTCCAGCGACGTGTAAACTCATAATGGCAAGATCCATCGCAGGACCAGGCTGTGCGCTTGTTGATAGCGGCGGATATATCGTCCAACCTCCACCTACTCCATTTTGACCTGGAGGGCCTTCAACAAAAAGAGATGCGAGTAATAATATTAATGACGTTGGTAGTAACCAAAAAGATATATTATTCATTCTTGGAAATGCCATATCAGGCGCACCAATTTGAATTGGAACGAACCAGTTACCGAATCCGCCAATCATAGCTGGCATCACCATGAAAAAAATCATGAGCAGTCCGTGACCAGTAACTAAAACATTATATAAGTGATAATTACCGCCTAAAATTCCATCTCCTGGATGCATTAATTCTAAACGTATGATGACAGAAAACCGTGACCAGTAACTAAAACATTATATAAGTGATAATTACCGCCTAAAATTCCATCTCCTGGATGCATTAATTCTAAACGTATGATGACAGAAAATGCAAAACCAATAACTCCAGCAATTAATGCAAACCATAAATATAAAGTTCCAATATCTTTATGGTTAGTTGATAATAACCATCTTCTCCAACCCGTTGGGTTATGATCATGAGCATGATCTGCTGATGCAGTGTATGACGACATTACATTTTCTCCTTATTTTCAATTTTTTTATTTGCCAATCTTGAAGACTTATCTTCTTCCATGGCGTATTTTTGTTTTGCTTCGATTAACCATGAAGCGTATTTTTCATCTGACACAACGTGTACTTCGATTGGCATAAATGCATGTTTAACTCCACATAACTCGGAGCATTGGCCGTAGTAAATACCTTCTTTTTCTGCTTTAAACCAAGTTTCATTAATTCTTCCTGGTATTGCATCTCTTTTCACACCAAAGGCTGGCATTGCCCAAGCATGATTTACATCAGCAGATGTAATCATTACTTTCACAACTTTGTTTACTGGAACAACAATTTTTGTATCTGTTGCGAGCAATCTGGGTTCCCCAGGTTTTAAGTCTTTGTCTTCGATCATTAATGAGTCAAACGCTATTTTTTCATCAGGATATTCATAACCCCAGTACCATTGATAACCAATGGCCTTTAATGTGACGTCTGCTTTTGGAATTGTTTCTTCTTTATATAATAATTTAAATGATGGTACTGCGATAACAACTAGAATTAAGCATGGTATTACTGTCCATAAAACTTCAAGCATTACATTGTGTGTTGTCTTCGAAGGATTTGGATTTTTAGATTCTCTAAAATTAACAACTAAATAGATTAAAAGAAAAAGTACAAAAACTGAAATAGCAATGATGATTGGAAGCAAAATATAATCATGCATCCATGATAAATCTCTCATAATAGGAGTTACAGCAGGTTGAAATCCAAGCTGCCAATCTTTTGGTTGAGCAGCAAAGGCTGCAGGTGATGCAAAAAATAAAAATAAATAAATTAACTTTTTCATGAATTAAACATGGCATTTATAACAAAAAGGTCTAGATTACTCTTTGCGACACTTTGACAAAAAAACCAGTATATGAGCGACTTTTTTAACAATTCTGACATTTCTCAACAACAGACAGAACAGTTAGTNTCTGAAACATTAAAGGACTATGANGATGGAGAATTATANCTTGAAAATTCAAAAAGCGAGTCGCTGTTACTTGATGACGGAAAAATTAAAAACACAAGTTTTGACTCCAATTTAGGATTTGGTTTTCGAGCAGTTGATAATGACAAAACTGCTTTCTGTCATTCAAATATTATTTCCAAAAAATCTTTAAGTGATGCTTCAAAAAATTTAATTTCAAATCTTCATTCAAATAAAGAAGCAAGTCAAAAACCAGAAAACCCAAAAAGAACAAATTCAAAACTCTATGAAGATATCAATCCTATTGATAACAAGCCTTTCCAAGAAAAAGTTGATCTATTAAAAAAAATTGATGAATACGTAAGAGGCAAAAGTTCAAATATTAAACAAGTGACCGCATCCTTTTTTGGTGAGCACCAATCAGTTGAAATAATAAAATCCGACAACCAGGTATACAAAGATCAACGACCATTAGTTCGATTTAATGTTTCTGTAATGGTTGAAAAAAATGGAAAAAAAGAAACTGGCTCTTATGGTACTGGTGGACGAATGGATTATGAACAATATTTAAGTAATGAGAATTGGAAAAAAATTTGTGACGAAGCAATCAGACAAGCCGAGGTCAATATAGAAAGCAAACCAGCACCTGCTGGAGAAATGAAAGTTGTATTGGGTCCAGGATGGCCAGGAATTATTTTACATGAAGCTATAGGACATGGCTTAGAGGGAGATTTTAATAGAAAAAAAACTTCAGCATTTCACAATTTAATGGGACAAAAAATTGCCCATGAAAATGTAACAGTGGTAGATGATGGAACAATTGCAAGTCGAAGAGGTTCATTAACCATTGATGATGAGGGAACTCCAACTTCAAGAAATGTTTTAATAGAAAAGGGAATATTAAAAAATTTTATGCAAGATCGATTGAATGCGAAACTTATGAATGTTGCACCAACAGGTAATGGAAGAAGAGAAAGTTTTGAATATGCACCGATGCCAAGAATGACTAATACATTTATGATCAACGGCGATCATACACAAGATGAGATGATCAAAAGTGTAGACAAAGGTATTTATGCCGTTTCATTTGGTGGCGGACAAGTGGATATCACCAATGGAAAATTTGTTTTCTCTTGTACTGAAGCTTATGAAATTAATAATGGAAAAATTGGTTCACCACTAAAAGGTGTTACATTAATTGGAAACGGTCCTGATATTTTGACCAAAGTTTCAATGGTAGGTAATGATATGGAGCTAGACCCTGGAATAGGAACTTGCGGAAAAAATGGGCAATGGGTTCCTGTTGGTGTAGGACAACCTTCTATTCTAGTTGATCAAATTACGGTTGGTGGAACCAGTATTTAATTTATTAAATTATTAAATAATACAAGCGAAGCAATGGCAGCAGTCTCGCTTCTTAAAATTCTTTTACCAAGAGAAAAACTCTTAATAAAATTTTTACCTTTTAATATTTCAATTTCATTTACTGAAAAATCCCCCTCTGGACCAACAATGATTGAATTTTTTTTTGAAAAATTAATTTTAAAATTAGATAAATGAATATCTGATTGAATATCTGCAAAGAAAATATCATCATTTTTGTCTAAACTAGAAATATACTGATCAAAGCTGATTGGTGAATGAATTTCAGGTAGATGAACTTGGTTAGATTGTTCTACCGCTTCTTTTATGATTTTTTTTATTCTTTCTAAATTGAGTTTTCTATTAACAGTATGATCAGAAATAATAGGTATAAAACTTTTAACCCCAATTTCAGTGCATTTTTGAATCAAGGTATCGAGTTTATTGGATTTGGGAGGGCAAAATACTAAATCAAAATTATTAGTAATCTTTTCGTACTCTATTTTTTTTACAACTTCTAAAATAATTTTTTTCTTTGTTTTTTCTATAACTTTACTTTCAAATTCTCCACTGCCCTCGTTAAATAAATTGATGATAGAGCCAATCTCACATCTCATCACATTTGAAAGATAATGAAAACTTTCATCATTTAATTCAATTTGTTTTTTTTCTTCTAGTGTTTCTAAAAAATAATCTAATTTTGGACATTAACTTTGTTCTACATCTGATCATGAAAATTGAAAATATTAAAGTGTGTGCATTTGATGCTTATGGAACATGTTTTGATATTAATTCAGCTGCTGAAAAAATGGCCAAAGATATTGGCGAAAACTGGCTAGCCTTTTCGACAACATGGAGAACAACTCAATTAGAATATACTTGGCTAAGATCATTAATGAAGAAACATGTAAATTTTTGGAAAATAACAGAGGACTCTTTAAACTTTGCAATGGAAAATCATAACATTAATCCAAAATTTAAAAATCAACTCTTAGACTTATATAAAAAATTAAATGCTTATCCTGAACTTAGAGATTGTTTAATAAAATTAAAAAATAAAAATATTAAAACGTGTATTCTGTCTAATGGAACTCCTGATTTGCTCCATCAGTTAGTTACCAATTCAAATACAAAAGATTTATTTGATGATTTAATCTCAATTGAAAAAGTGGGAGTTTATAAACCCGATCCAAAAGTTTATGCACTTGTGACAGATCAATATAACTGTAAACCAAATGAAGTTTGCTTCATGAGTTCTAACACATGGGATGTTGTAGGTGGAGGTGTATTTGGATATCAATCTGTTTGGGTCGATCGATTTAATAAAGTATTTGATCAATTAGATTTTATGCCAAAATTTAGAATAAAAAATCTTTCAGAATTAGATAAGATAATATAATAAGATATTTCAAATGGTAAAAGTCGTAAGATTTCATGAATTTGGTGGCCCTGAAGTTTTGAAAATTGAAAATATTGATTTACCCAAACCAGGAGCAAAAGAAGTTTTAATTAAAAATAATTGTATTGGGCTTAATTATATCGATACATATCATAGATCAGGTCTGTATCCCTTGGAGTTACCTTCGATGTTAGGCCTAGAAGCAGCTGGGGTGATCGAAGAAATTGGAAGTGAAGTTACAGAACTTAAAGTTGGTGACCGAGTAGTACATTGCTCAATGCCAATTGGATCATATTCTGAAAAACAAATTTACCCTGAAAATAAACTAGTCAAAATACCAGATGAAATATCTGATGAAGTAGCTGCCTGCATCATGCTTAAAGGTAATACTGCTGAATATTTACTGCATAGAACCTATCAGGCAAAAAAAGGTGATAAAATTTTATATCATGCTGCAGCAGGAGGCTTGGGGCAAATATTTTGTCAGTGGGCAAATGCTATTGGTTGTGAAGTCATTGGAACTGTCAGTTCTAAAGAAAAAGAAAAAATTGCAAAAGAAAACGGCTGTCACCATGTCATAAATTATAAAGAAAATAACTTTGTGGAAGAGATTAAAAAACAATTTGGCGAAAACTCAATAGATGTTGTTTACGATGGGGTTGGCGAAACGACATATGAAGGTTCAATGGAAGTTTTAAAAGTGAGGGGCATGATGGTTTCTTTTGGTAATGCCTCAGGACCTGTAAAAATGATAGACGTTAAAAAACATATTGCTGGAAAAGGTTTATTTTTTACAAGACCATCCGTTGCTCATTATACGATGAAGAGAGATGAATTAGTTAATTCAACAAACAGAGTATTTGATGCAATCAAATCTGGAAAAATTAAAATAAAAATATCAAAAAAATATAAATTAGATGAAGCTCAAAAAGTTCACGAAGAACTTCAATCTAGAATACTGACCGGACCTGCTGTAATCATTCCATAAGAATGAAAAATTACATTTCCTTAATGAGGCTAGATAAGCCAATAGGGTTTATGCTGTTGTTTTGGCCGTGCACTTGGGGTTTTGGTCTAAGCCTATCCAAACAAATCATAGATAAAGAGTGGGTTTCTTATTTACTCTTATTTTTTTTTGGATCTATTCTCATGAGAAGTGCCGGGTGTATTTATAACGATATAATTGATAGAAAAATTGATAAAAAAGTTAAGCGTACAAAAAATAGGCCAATTGCATCAAACAAAATTACCTTAACGCATGCTTGGTTATTAATTTTTTTTCTCTGCTTTTTATCTCTAGCNATTCTTTTTCAATTTAATTTAAAGGCAATTATTTTTGGACTCTCATCAGGANTATTAATTTTAATATATCCTTTCATGAAAAGAATTTCTTACTGGCCTCAACTATTTTTAGGAATTGTATTTAATTGGGGTNTCATTNTAAGTTGGTTAGTTTTAAAAAATGATATTAATTTTGAAATCATTCTACTTTATATATCAGCTATTTTTTGGACTCTTGCCTATGATACAATTTATGGTCTTCAAGATATTGAGGATGACATTAAAATTGGAGTTAAATCCACAGCTATCAAATTCAATAAAAATATTAAAAAATTTTTAACTATTTGCTTTGCTATTAGTTTTGTTCTCCTAATTACTTCAAATGCTTTAGCACTATCTAAAATAAATATAATTTTGATTTTATATCTAATACCTATTGGATTATTAATATATCAGATTCAATCCATAGATCCTAAAAACAACCNTAGAAATCTATNCCTTTTTAAACTCAATAACTATTATGGGTTGTCAATTTTTGTAATTCAAATACTAACTTTTAGATATGCTTAAGACTAAAGAGCAACTTACAGATCTAGCTCAAAAATGCATCTCTAAAGCAAAAAGTTTTGGAGCAACTGATATTGAAGTAAGTGTAAGCAATTCGATATCTGACACTATTAATTACAGAAATAGACAAATTGAACATTCAGATAGATCTGAAATTTTATCTTTAGGGTTAACGGCATACATTGGTACAAAAAAATCAAATGTTTCCACGTCTAATTTTGAAGAGCGAAACCTTGAAATATTAACTCAAAGGTGCGTTGAACATGCCAAAGTATCGCCTGAGGATAAAAATGTAAGTTTACCCAATAACAATGATTTTGAGAATAATCCTATTGACCTAAATCTTTTTGATAAAACTAATCTTACGACTGAATATAAAAAAAACTTTTTAAAAGAGATGGAAGAAGAAGTTTTTTCTAATCCTAAAATTAAAAATTCAAATGGTTCATCTTTTTCTGAAAATAAATCAAATTTTATTTTTGCAAACAGCAAAGGTTTTTGCGAAGGATATTATTCTTCATCTTTTTCTGTTTTTTGTGAAGCTCTAGCTGAAGAAAATGGCATTATGGAAAGAGATTATGAGATTTCAGTTAATCGTTTTGCTAACAAATTAGATAGTGCAAAAAATATAGGGAAAATTGCATCTGAAAGAGCTCTAAAAAGATTGGGTGCCAAAAAAATAAATTCAGGAAGAATGCCTATTATTTTTGATAGAAAAATTGCAAGATCTATATTGTCTACACTGGCCTCAGCAATATCAGGATCATCATTTGC
>JGI26083J51738_10000053_pt1 | contig 48762 bp, 45 predicted proteins | sample SaaInl85LU_5_DNA_FD_51738 | JGI IMG/M metagenome (IMG submission 51738)
TTGTCAAGGGNATTTTTTTTGGGAGGGATTTATGTTTTATCTGTTGAGTTTTGATACAACTTAATCTTTAATCATATCCACAATCTTCTGCCCGATAGCCAAACCAGCAGTGGCTGCAGGAGATGGAGCATTGAGAACATGAATACTGTTGCCACTATATTCTATTCTAAAATCATCCCGAGTTTCTCCATTTACTCCTAACAGTTGGGCTCTTACCCCACTTCGTCCTTTTTTCAAATCATCCATTTCGAGGCTCGGAATCATTCTTTGCAAGGTTTCCAAAAATAATTTTTTAGAAAACGCTCTTCTATATTCCATCCAGGCATATTTGGTGTTTTCGGTAAGAAGTTTCCAAGTTCCCGAATAGCTCAGTGCATCTGCTGTATCTTTTAAACTAAAAGATGTTCTGTTATATCCCTCTCTTTTAAAAGAAAATACGGCATTGGGTCCGCATTCTATTTCTCCATCAGTCATTCTGGTAAAATGAACCCCCAAAAAAGGAAAATCTGGATTGGGAACTGGATAAATGAGGTGCTTTACTTTGTGCTTAGCTTGCTCAGTAAGTTCATAATAATCTCCTCTAAACGGAACTACTTTTTCTTTCAAATCTACCCCATCTTTTTTCGCCAGCCTATCTGCTTGAAGACCTCCACAAAATATCAATCTTTTTGCCTTGTACCTTCCTTTGTTTGTCACTAGTTCCGAAAGATCTCCTTTTACTACCTCTTTCACTTCTTCTCCCAATTTTATTTCTGCAGGAACAGTGTGTTGTTTGATCAAATCAGCCAATTTATAAACGGTTGCACGGTAATCAATAATACCTGTACAAGCCACATGAATGCCGCCAATTGACTCAACAAAAGGCTCTATTTGTTTAACTTCATCGGCTGTTATTTTACTAATCCCTTCAGTTCTATTCGCAATACCATTTTGGTATATTTTATTCATGAAAGGCAATTCCTTTTCGTCTGTGGCAACAATTACTTTCCCGCATACATCATGTGGAACATCGTATTTCTTTGCGAAAGCTACAAGCTCATGCCTTCCTTCTCTGCAATTTTCCGCTTTGAGAGATCCTGGTGTATAGTACAATCCGGAGTGAATTACCCCAGAATTATTCCCGGTTTGGTGCTGAGATAGCTCATTTTCTTTCTCTACCACTAAAATTTTTGATTGAGGAAATTTAAGGGTGAGTTTATAAGCTGTGGAAAGCCCAACTATTCCTCCACCTACTACTGCGTAATCATATATCTGTGACATGAAATCATTGTTTATTCTTTGCAAAGATAGAAAATCCTATTCAATGGATTTTCAATTATCAAAATCGTACAATACTCTCTTTAACTTATCCTGCTTTGGAGGAAAGACAGCATGTAGTGAATCATTAGGAATAGTATATTTCAAAAATTTACTCGAACAGATATTTTGTCTATTCCTTCATTAAAAAGGTAAAAAACACAACCCTTTATCCCCTCTCAAGAGGTGAGATTCATTGAAAAAAAATTAACTTTGAACATTATTAGAATTAAAAATAACAAATGGATTTTTCAACTGATATAAAAATAAGAGGCTTTCATATTGACGTGTTTGGACACATGAACAATGCTCGATACCTAGAATTGATGGAAGAAGCGAGATGGAGTTATATAGATGCGACCAACTTTCAAGATTACCTGACAAAAAATAATTGGGGGTTTGCTGTTGTCAATATTAATATTTCATACAAAAGACCAGCACACAATGGAGATACGTTGACTTTTACTCAAACCATAAAAAGAATGGGAAATTCTAGTATGACTATTGATCAAGTGATGACGAAGAAAAGTACGGGCGAACTAGTTGCAAGCGCAGAAGTAACTTTTGTTGTTCTCGATTTGTCTACTCATAGACCTGCCCGAATCACCGAAGAAGTAAAATATGCTTTTGTTACTCCTAAATCTTGATTTCGATACAATTTATTAAATTCAAATCTGATAGATAAATTTCCTGCTTTCGCAGAAATGACAATCAAAAAATAGTGAAAAAATGAATATTAAATTAATTGTAGTGGGCAAAACGGACAAATCCTATTTCGCGGAAGCAGAAAACGAATATTTGAATCGATTAAAACATTACATCAAAGTCAATTACATTAAGATTCCTGAGTTAAAAAAAACAAAAAACTTATCACCTGCCCAAATTTGCGATAAAGAAGGAGAACTGATTCTAAAACACCTTAATCCGACTGATGAAGTATGGCTGATGGATGAAAAGGGAAAACAAAAAACATCAGTTCAGTTTTCTGAATTTTTACAAAAAAAAATGAATCAAGGAATCAAAGATTTGGTTTTTATTATTGGCGGAGCCTATGGCTTTTCGGATGAGATGTACAAGAAATTTCCTAACAAATTTAGCTTATCTAACATGACTTTCTCGCACCAAATGATTCGAATCTTTTTGTTTGAGCAAATCTACAGAGGGATGACAATCCTGAAAGGACAACCTTATCACAACGAAGGGTAAAAAAAAAGTACTGCCAAGGCAGTACTTTTTTCATTTTATAAGTGATTGACTAGAAGTTTCCTCTTTCAAAGAAATTATATAAGAACATTAATTATTCCCCAAAATCAAGGGCATTCCGTCTTTTCCGTTTCCAACAACGACAACCTTGGCATTGTTTGATTTTGATAGCTCGAGCGTTGCTTGAATTCCTTTTTCTTTCAGTATGTTATCTGTAAGAGAGGCGTTCAAAATTCTGTTGGCTTCAGCTTTTCCGGTTGCGTCAATTTTTTGTCTTTGAGCTTCTTTTTGAGCTTTTTCAAGTCTAAACTCATACTCCAAAGATTCTTGCTCTTGTGAAAGTTTACGCTCAATTGCATCCTTAATTTTTTGAGGAAGTGTTACATCTCTTACCAAAACTGCATTTAATTGTACGTGTTGCTTTTCAACTTTTCGTTGAGTTTCCTCAAAAATTTCATTCTGAATAGCATCTCTTTTACTTGAGTACAGTTGCTCAGGTGTGTAACGTCCTATTACACTTCTGGCCACTGCCCTAATCTCAGGAATAATGACAGTATTTCTATACTCCTCCCCTTTGGTTTTGTGCAAGATTCCTAATTCTTCGAATTTAGGTTGATACAGAACTGAAACATCCAAGGTAATTACCAATCCATTAGAAGATAAAACCTCCATTCCTTTCTCAAATATTTCTTGTTGCTTTGTGTTGTATTTGTACACCTTATTCCAAGGAGCTACAAAATGAAATCCCTCTCCCAATGGAGATTGATCTGTTACAACTCCTCCGCCAAAAGTTTTAAAAAGAACTCCTGCCTTTCCGTATTCGATATTGATAGAGGATTTCCAAATAACGATAAGCAATATTATTGTTATAATGATTCCTCCTACTCCAAAGATTCCACCTTTGGATAATTTTGGTATTTCAAAGTCTTGTTGTGCCATTGTATATTATTAATTGGTTGTTATGTTTAATTGAGATTGCTTAAAGATAGGGAGAATTTAACTCAATTACCTGCTGATAAAAGANGTTTACCAAAAAAAGTCCTACATCTTGCGAATAAGGACTTTCTTCTCTTGTCTTTTCTAATCTCGTAGTAATTTCTTGTACTTTACCCTAGTAGGAACTTGATTTCCTAAACGCTTAATTTTGTTTTCCTCGTATTCTTGGTAAGTTCCTTCAAAGAAATATACTTCTGAATCATTTTCGAATGCCAAAATATGAGTACAAATTCTTTCTAAAAACCATCTGTCGTGAGAAATGATGACAGCACATCCAGCAAAGTTTTGGATTCCTTCTTCCAAGGCTCTTAGCGTATTTACATCCAAGTCATTTGTTGGCTCATCCAGTAACAATACGTTGGCCTCAGTCTTCAATGTCATTGCCAAGTGAAGTCTGTTTCTTTCTCCTCCAGAGAGTACTTTAATTTTTTTGCTTTGTGAGTTTCCACCGAAATTAAACCGTGAGATATAACTTCTCGCATTTATTTTTTCTCCCCCAATCTCAATGTTGTCAGCACCTCCAGAAACTACTTCATACACCGTTTTTTCTGGGTCCATGTCTTTGTGTTTTTGGTCAACATAACCAATTTTCACCGTCTCACCCACTTTAAATTCCCCAGAATCTGGAGTATCTTCTCCCATTATCATACGGAACATGGTGGTTTTTCCAGCACCGTTTGGCCCAATAATTCCTACAATTCCTGCGGGCGGTAATTTAAAATTCAAATCTTCGTACAATACTTTGTCGCCAAATGCTTTTGCCACATTGGTTGCTTCAATAACTTCTTTCCCCAATCTTGGTCCATTTGGAATAGGGATCTCAAGAGTTTGTTCTTTTTCAGCGGATTTCTGATTCAACATTTGCTCGTAATTTGCAATACGTGCCTTGTTTTTCGCTCTTCTTCCTTTTGGATTTTGGTTCACCCATTCCAACTCGCGCTGCAGGTGTTTTTGTCTTTTGCTTTCGTTCTTCTCTTCTTGTTGTAATCTTTTTAACTTCTGATCCATCCAAGAGCTGTAATTTCCTTTCCATGGAATTCCTTTTCCTCTATCAAGTTCAAGTATCCAACCTGCAATGTTATCCAAGAAAAATCTATCGTGGGTTACGGCTATTACCGTTCCAGCATATTGATTTAGGTGCTGCTCCAACCATTGAACAGATTCTGTATCAAGGTGGTTGGTAGGCTCATCCAACAGCAATACATCTGGGTTTTGAAGCAACAATCTACACAGCGCAACTCTTCTCAGCTCTCCTCCTGATAAATTTTCTACTGAGGTATCGCCTTCTGGAGTTCTTAATGCTCCCATTGCCATTTCTAATTTGCTGTCAATATCCCATGCATCCAATTGATCAATTTGACCTTGTACTTCGCCCTGGCGATCAATCAAAGCTTGCATTTTATCCGGATCGTTCATGATTTCTTCATCCATGAACTTATTGTTTATTTCTTCGTATTCGGCCAAAATATCCATGGTGCTTTGCACTCCTTCCTGCACTATTTCTTTTACAGTTTTAGTAGGATCCAATTTTGGTTCTTGTGGCAAATAACCCACCGTATATCCGTCTTGAAACACAACCTCTCCTTGGTAATCTTTGTCCAATCCTGCAATGATTTTCATTACGGTAGATTTACCCGAACCATTGAGTCCTAAAATTCCTATTTTAGCTCCATAAAAGAAAGACAAGTAAATATCTTTCAAGATGTGTTGTCCCGATGGAGTGGTTTTATTCACTCGATCCATCGAGAATATTATTTTTTTATCGTCTGACATTCGTTTTAATAGTTAGTCGTTTGTAAATAGTCTCCAGTCATTAGATTTTAATCTTTAGACTGAAAGATTACTAAGGTAATGAAGTTGTANTTGAATAGAAAATTGAAGGCTTGAATATTGTTAAATTTTAATAAAAAAGATTTCATTAGCCAATATTTGAATATCTTAGGAAAGATGAAAATCATAGTCCTACTCTATTTTGTCCTTCTATTTCCAGTTTTAGGAAGTTCAATTTCGCTTTTTTCTCAAGAAAGCAAAACACCTATTTTGGTTTCTATTGAAGATAGTTTGAGAGAGAAATTACACTGGGAATACGACTCGACTTGGATTAATACTCAGTTGGGTATAAACAAATCAACGGGTAATTTTGACAGTTCCATTCAATACAAATTAGTAAAAATTGGAAAAGAAAATTTTTATGAAGGCCCATTTTATATTGGTGAGCAAGACACAATTAAGTTACGACAAACTCAATATGGAGATTCAATTCTGATTTTACGGGGTATGAAATTCTATACTTACATCGGAAATTCATCCTGGGGTTACTACCCTACCTATCATCTGATAAAAATAAAATCAGAAATCCCCCTCCGGCTTTCTAATGAAGTGTTAGATCAATTAAAAATTAGGTTGGAAAATACATGTGAACATGGTTGGAATAAATTGCGTGGACAAGCCTGCCCGCAATGTATACGAGGATTTCGAATAAAACATGATACAACTGAATTAATACAAAAAAAAATCCTCCTTGAAGACAAGAAGGATTAATAAATAGCTGAATAAAACTTTATTCAATGATTAATTTCTTAGTTGTATGTCCTTTTTCATTATTCACCCTAATCAGATAAATTCCAGATTCCAGATTATGTGAGTCTATTTCCAAATAAATTAGCCCACTCAATGATTTTGAAATAATTAATTTACCATTTAAATCCAATAATTCAACAGTACCATTTTCTTGTGTTTCAGAAAAACTGAGGTTTACTCTATTACTTGCTGGATTTGGGTACACATTCAATTCTGTTTCAACATTCAATTCATCTATCCCAACTGAATTGTGAGAAATCACAGTTACTGTAAATCCACTCCTTAAAATCCCTGAAGAATCTACGGTGATGGTATCGTGATAAAAATTTGAACATCCAGAAAGCGTATCATGAATGTACAAAGAAACTTGATAGCTTCCCGCTGCTGCATAACTATGGGTAGGAAACTGAGTATACGATATATTTCCGTCTCCAAAATTCCAAGTATAGCCAATAGCCGTGCCCATTCCATACGAAGAATCTACTAGCACAACTTGACCTGGTGTGGTTTGAGTTGGGTAAAAGTAGGCTCGGCAGTTTGTATCAATCGAAACGCAAGGCGATATAGAGGTACAAGCAACTGTTGGGTCGGTAAGCATGACAGAATAATCGGTTGTGTAATCTGTAGGTGTGTAGGTTCTGTTTGTCGCTCCAGGAATCAAAGTCATGCCTCCAACCATAGCTGAGCAATCCTTGTACCATTGGTAAGTAAATCCGTCAACTCCTGCATCAATCGTGTGACCTGTTATAAACAGCGAGTCGGCACATTGTGAATAAGAAACCAAGCTAATGAATGAGGAGAGAATAATAATTGATATTTTTTTCATATTTAGTAATTTTTTGTCGCCTCGAAGATAGGAAAAACGACAGAATTTTTAATTCATATTGTTTAGATAATCAATCACTTTCGTATCTTTCTCTTGTTTTTTTAGTGTTGAAATAATGAATTCCATTTTATTTAACTCCAAGCTAAATTCGCTCATCTCTCTTTCTATTTTAGACTTTTTAGTCGGTTCAGAAACAAGTGATAATTCTGTTTTCAACTCTTCTATCCTATTCAATATCCTATTTTTTCCTGTAATCAAACCTTGGTAGCCCACCATTTTCATCCACCAGGCCGAAGAGTTTTGAATCACTTTTTCATAAACCGGAATAGAAACAGGTATTTCGGTTTCGTCCAGTCTGCTCAAATAGTTTGAGTATTGACTCAACAGGCCATATTGAGCAAATCCATTGGTTGATTCTATTGATTTGACAAAAAATTCATGGTTCGATTTATCTCCATATTCGGCATACAAACTCACAATTATTTCCTTCACAGTGCTGCTTTTCTCCCGCTCTAATTCTTTGGCAAAAGTCAAAGCTTTGTTCGGGTTGTTTTCTGCTAGCCCATCCAGGCATGCTCCAATTACTTGGTAGGATTGGTCTTTCAATCCTTTCTCTAAAAGCACTTCGTGGCCTTTGTCTTCTGCATAAAACTTGGTCAAGCTTTTGTAGGCATTTGCTCTCACAGATGAAGAGGAATTGTGAGTNGTTAATTTCAATAAACGAGATTTCAATTTAGCTGGCATCAGGTTATGCATTTCACCCAAAGCACTCATTCCCATATTATTAAATTCGTCAAAATTTAATTCTAACAATCTATAAATTGCCGCAACTGCCTCGGGGTCTTTGGAATTTTTAAGTTCAGCTAAAGCTTCTTTTTTATCCAAGTANTTGGGTGCATGAATCAATTGATACACCCACTGACTATTTGGTTTATCCTCCGTTTTTTTAGATAGAATCACTTTCTCTGCATCTATATTCACCAGCAAAGGAGCCTCAGAAGAAAAAACAAAGGACTGTTTTTTCTGAGTTACAAAAATAGACTCACGTTTTATTCCTTGATTTGTATAAATATCAATTTCAATTGGCAATTGAAAAACAGGAAATTGATTGAAGTTTTGTCCTTGCTCTACCGTGACTGTCACTTCTTTTTTGTCAGAATCATAAGACTGAGAATAATGTAAAGTGGGGTGACCTTTGTCGAAATACCATTGATTGAAAAACCAATTCAAATCTTTGCCCGTAACCTCCTCGAAGGACAGTCTCAGATCATGCGCCTCAGCAGCTTTAAATTTCATTTTGGTTAAAAAATGATTCAAAGAAGTGAAAAAAGCATCGTCACCCAAATAATACCGCAACATATGAAGAATTCGTCCTCCTTTGTTGTAAGAGTGGCCATCAAACATTTCCATTTCATTCTCGTACTCGAAATTCACTAAATCGTGATAACCTCCTTGGGTACTAGAAAGAAAATAGCCTCGAGCTTCTCCAAAAGCGTTCCTATCAGCTTCTTCTCTTCCGTGTTCATATTCGTCCCACAGATATTGGCTATAATTGGCAAAAGACTCATTGATAGTAAGGTTCGACCAAGATTCTGCGGTAACTAAATCACCAAACCAATGATGGAATAATTCATGAGCAATAATTGATTCATTGTCGGAATCCAACAATTCTCTGTCCGTTTGATATAAAAAATCCCCGTGAATGACAGCCGTAGTATTTTCCATGGCACCGGAAACATAGTCTCTCACCACAATTTGGTTGTATTTATCCCAAGGATACGTAACTCCCAATTTTTCTGAAAAGAATTGAATCATTTTAGGTGTTTTTCCAAAAATAGCTTTGGCATAAGGAGTAAATTCTGGTTCTGTGTAGTAATTCACTTCCATTTTTGTTCCATTTGGTCGAGTCCATGAGTCTTTGGTTATTTCAAACTCTCCTACTGCCATCATGAATAAATAGGGTGCATGACGCTGGTCTTGTTTCCAATAATCTGTTCGGGTTCCGTCCTCATTTTTTTTAGATGAAATCATTGTTCCATTTGATAAAGTTTTAAACTTATCATTCACTGTAATCGCCAATTCTTGAGTTGTTTTCTCATTGGGCGAATCAATTGTTGGGAACCAGCATGAGCTAGATTCTGTTTCGCCTTGTGTCCATATTTGCGGCATTTTGTTTGGGTCTTCGCCCAAAGGATTAATGAAATACAATCCTTTTTCATCGGTAATTGCCGCACTTCCAGTTGCCTTTAGTTCATTTGGTTTTGCTGTGTAGTGAATGATAACAGAATATTTTTCTTTTCTGGTGTACGTTCTACCTAAATCAATTACGAGTTTCATCCCATCATAATCGTATTTCATACTATACTCAATATCTGGCATTAATGATTGATTATCAGCTTTTATAAAATTACTTTTTGCCTGTTTCACCGAATGAATATCCATTCCTTTTGCATCCAACACAAGTGTAGATGTATTATAAAAATAGGGAGTAAAAGTTAATTCAGCAGTTCCCAACAAATGTTGTTTTTCCCAATCAAATTTCACCTCTAATTTGGTATGAATCAAATCATTTACTCTTGTGTTACTCGCTTGATAGCGCGTTACTGTAACTTCTTCGTCATCCGATTGAATCGTTAATTCTGGCAACGCCATCACCTCTGCTGGTTCTTCTTGAATAACTTGCTTATTGGTTTTGCAATTGGTTAGTATTGCTAATGTGGCTAGCAGGTAAAGTAGGTTTTTCATATATCTCTTTTTTCAATTTTGTTTTTATTCTCTTTGTAAATTCTCGATTCTTCTAGTCAAGCTTTCCTCGGTTTCTTGGGAAAAGTTTGGATTCTCGGGTTATCCCATCCCAACCTTCCCAAAGGGAAGGAGTATTATCGGGTTAATCTTACCTCGAGAGTTTAGAGTTCCCTCTCATGAGGGAAAGGTTAGGAATGAGAAGTTAACCCCGCCCTTTCCAGCAATGCATCTGGATTTGGTTCTTGTCCTCTAAATCGTTTGTACAAAGTCATTGGGTGTTCGGTTCCTCCTTTACTTAAAATATTAGTCGCAAAACTCATTCCTGTTTCTCTATCAAAAATCCCCTTTTCTTTAAAAAACGCAAAAGCATCTGCATCCAACACCTCAGCCCATTTGTAACTGTAGTATCCCGAACTATAACCGCCATTAAAAATATGAGAAAACGCTACCGACATACAATTTTCAGCAACATCGGGAGTGAAAGCTGTTTGGTCAAAAGTTTTTCTTTCGTGAGATTTTACATCGGTTATTTCCTCTGGATTGTTTCCGTGCCAGCTCATATCTAGCAACCCAAAACTCAACTGACGTAAAGTGGCCAATCCTTCCATAAAATTGGCAGATTCTTTTATTTTCTCTACAAATTCCATTGGAATAGTTTCGCCTGTTTCGTAGTGTTTTGCAAACAAATCCAAACATTCTTTTTCGTAACACCAATTCTCCAATACCTGACTTGGTAATTCCACAAAATCCCAAAAAACGCTGGTACCAGACAAACTTGGATAAGTTGTATTGGCTAACATTCCGTGTAATCCGTGTCCAAATTCATGGAATAAGGTTGTTACCTCATCAAATGTCAAAAGAGATGGTTTGGTGTCAGTTGGCTTGGTGAAATTACACACATTAGAAATGTGAGGTCTGTCATTTATCCCATTTACAATTTGCTGAGATTTGAAACTTGTCATCCAAGCACCATTTCTTTTGCCGGATCTCGGAAAATAATCTCCGTAAAAAACAGAAATTAACTGATTACTAGAATCATACACTTCATACGTTTCAACATCTGGATGGTATTTATCAATATGTGTTACTTTTTTAAAAGTGAGGCCGAATAATTTATTTGCCACCAAAAAAGCTCCTTCGGTTACGTTCTCCAATTTAAAATAAGGCTTGAGTTGCTCATCATCCAAATTGAATAATTTCTTTTTAAGCTTTTCGGCATAATAGGAAGAATCCCATTTTTGAAAATCTGTAATTCCGTCCAGCTCTTTGGCAAAGTTTGCCAGTACATCAAATTCTTTTTGGGCAAATGGTTTTGCTTTGGAAAGCATCTCATTCAAGAATTCATTTACCTTCTCAGGACTCATTGCCATGCGCTCTTCCAATACAAAATGGGCGTGCGTTTCGTACCCCAATAAATTGGCCCTTTTATGCCTCAGTTTAGCAATTTGAAGGGTAATCTCCTCATTATTAAAATCATTGTTTTCAAAAGCTCTAGCTCCGTAGGCTATCGCCATTTTTTTTCTCAACTCTCTGTTTTCGGCATATTTCATGAATGGGCCGTAACTTGGAAAATGAAGTGTAAAAACCCAACCTTCGGCTCCACTGGCTTTGGCAGTTTGAGCCGCAGCTTCCTTCACTCCTTCTGGTAGTCCTGCCAAATCTGCTTCGGCTTGTATGTGGAGTTCGTAGCCGTTCGTTTCTGCCAAAATATTTTCACCGTAAGTCAATTTGAGTTTCGATAATTTTGTATCAATATTACGCAAGTTAGATTTGTCCTTCTCATTTAAATTGGCCCCATTTCTAGAGAAGCCTTTATATGCATTGTCCAAAAGTGTGTGTTGCTCAGGAGTCAATTCAAGCGATTCTCTTGAATCATACACCGATTTCACTCGTTGAAATAAATCTGGGTTCAAGGTCACATCATTTCCAAACTCTGTAAGGAGTGGCGAAACTTGTTGGGCTATTTCCTGAATTTCGTCATTCGTTTCAGCGGAATTTAGGTTAAAAAACAAACTAGAAACCCTATCCAATTGTTGTCCAGAAAATTCCATTGCCTCAATCGTATTCTCAAAAGTAGGTTCTTCTTGGTTGTTTGCTATTTCCTCTATTTCTTTTCGTGCATTATCTATTAACTGAGTGAAAGCAGGTAAAAAATGTTCGTTTTTGACTTTTGAGAATGGTGCTAAATCAAAAGGAATTAAAAGTGGATTCTCTGTGTGTGACATAACTGGTTGTTGATTCTTAATTTGAATTGATAAAAATACTAATTTATCAGGTTAAATCAGGGGATATTCCTTATTCGAAATTAATTCAGGAGAAGTGGCACTTAAACTCCTCCACACTTTCAGTTAAACGAAACGTAAAAACACCCTAAAAATTAAGAAGGAAACTCTTCTATCAAGATTCCCATTTTACCAGATTGAGAATCTCTCAAGGCTTCCATAATTTCGGTTTGATTATTCATCACAAACGGGCCGTAAGAAGCAACCTTCTCTCCAATTGGTTCACCCGAAAGCAACATAAACCTAGTTGCATCACTTGCCTCAAAATGAATAATTCCCTCTTCACGTTCAAACACAATCATGTCTTTTCCTATTACTTCTTCGCCATTGGCTATTCCCTCGCCATCCAATAAATACAAAATGGTATTGTAAGAGCTAGGAATTGAGATTTCTACAGTGCCATTTTGCTTTACCTCTCCTCGCAACAAGGTTTGTGGCGAATAGGTTGGAGCCGCTCCTTTTATTCCATTTAGTTCACCGGTTATCACCCATATTTTTGATTTCTCCTCTTCGATTAGCGGGGTTTCTTCTTTCGAAATAGGTTTGTAAAAAGCTGGCTTCATTTTAAATTCGCTTGGTGCATTCACCCAAAACTGAATAAACTCAAGCTCTCCTCCATTCTCTACTAAATGTTTTGGAAATCGCTCGCTGTGCGTTATTCCCTGTCCCGCAAACATCCATTGGGTTCCGCCTTCGCTTACGAGCGCATTGTTACCCAATGAGTCTTGATGATTTACTTCTCCTTTGAAGACAAAAGTAACAGGCGAAAAACCCCGATGAGGATGAGGACCTACGCCAGCTTCTTGAACTCTTTGTCCTCCGGGCAATTCATTTTTCCAATGATGAATAAGCAAAAATGGATCTACATAATCCAATCCATCTACCGGAAGTGGTTGGTCCAACAAATGTCCACCCATGTTTACTTTCTGTGCCGGTATTATTGTTTTTACTTTCTTTTTCTTCATCTTCTTATGTGTTTTTTCAAAATTATTAGAAAATTTAACCGCAAACATTCGTGTAGGTTAATATTTTGATGAGAGCGAAATTACCCGATTACTTAAGAAATTTAATCAATAAAATTTCAATAGCTAAAAAAAGTAAAGCCAACAGCACAAACCATTTCCATAGTTTATTGGAAGAATCTAACAGCTCAGCTGAACCACTAGATTTCGCGGATTTTGAAACATCAATCACCGTTACCCAATTTCGAGAAATCTGCTTTTTCAACTCTTGAGTAGTGTAGGCCTCAAAATCACTTTCTTCTTGCTGGTAATTCACTCCAAAAGCGGCTACTATTTTCTCTTCGCTCACCAGTTCATAGTTGCCTGATTCAATTAGTTTACCGTTCAGCAAAACCGCCATTTCACCTCCAAAAGATTCAGTTTCGGGAATAAAATCAATGCTTCCTTGCTGGTTCTTTACTCTCAGGTTGTTAGTGTTAATTCCTTCTTCTTTAATCCTTAACTTATCGGTTTCGGTGGTGACAGATACTACCTGGTTTATTCCGCTAGATTCAGCTATTCTTAGCAATGTGGTAACAAAAAGAGAGTGACTTGTGAAATTTGAAAAGCTAGGGCTTAGCGGAACTGACAAGGAATAAAACTTTCCTTTTCCAATGAAATTTTCTACTAAAAAATGATTGCCGTTTTCGGTTTTTATCAAACTTCGTCTTGCCGATGGACTTCTGAAATCGAAAACGAACTGCTGCGAAAGAATGGGCAAATCCATGTTTTTGGGAGTTTTTTCAAAAACATCTTGAAAAAATGGATTCTCAAAATCCAAGTACGAAACTTGCGTATTGGCTGTATCTTTTCTTGTAATGCGGGCAGAAGATGTGGCTATAAGCAGCTCGTTGTTACTTGCCAAATCTGGGTTGGAATTAGGAATATACAGAATTGTACCGCCTGCTTCGGCATATGCCAATAACTGAGAAATAAAACCCGAGGAATAACGATTTACTTCATTGAGTATAATTAAATCACTGCTGGAAAAGAGGGCGTAGTTTATAGAAGAGGAAAGTGTGTTCGTCACTTTAAAAAAAGCATCGTTGGAGAACAACTGATTCACGCTTCCTTTTTCCGCTTTTAGGTTTTCGGAAGATTCATTGATGACCAAAACTTTTGATTCCTCTTTTAGTAAATATGAAAAATAATACGAGTCATCAAACACTGCTGCAGGATCTGGGTATTCCGAAATCCTTAACTTCCCTTCCACTTTTCCCGGATTTTGAACCTGATAATCCAACGAGACTATTTTCTCCGAATTCATCAGTACATCTGAATTCAAGAGTCCTTTTACTTGCCCATTGAGAGAGAGCTCGAGCTTTACTTGTAAATCATCGTTGGTTGTATTCACAAGTTTCACAAACAGTTGCTCTTTCTTATTCACCATTCTTACAGGAGAATCGAACCAAATAGAATCGATCGATACATTTCCGCTGGTGTTTGACACAACGGGCAAGAACGCCAATTGAATCGAAGAATCCAAGTGCAAATTCGCAAGGTTGGCTGTTGATTTTTGAAAATCAGAGATATAAACAGCGAATTTATTTTGAGAAACGTCTTTTTTCAAAAAATCAACTTGCTTTTGTTCTACTTGACTCAATTTTCTTGACTTCGAACTAATTACAATTTCATCCAATTCATTCAAAAATTCTTCTTTCGTTAAAAACCGTTGATGAATAGGTTTGAACTCATTGGTAATTAACTGAAATTTGTCGCTTTGAGAATAACTTTGAGCTACAAGTCTTGCTTGTTTTTTGGCATTATCCAACAAAGTAAATTCATTCCAGCTATTGTTCATACTGAGGGAATTATCTACGTACACCGACACCCTCTTTTCTCCCACAGCATTATTTTTCCCCGGCTTGTCCCAATAAGGTTGTGCGAAAGCGAATACCAGAGCCACAATAGCCAAGATTCGAGCAAGCAAAATTAAAAGATGCTTGATATTCGACTTTTTGGAAGTCTCTAGTTCCACTTGTTTGAGCAAACTAATATCGGAAAAATGCACTTTCTTGAACTTTCTGAAATTGAACAAGTGTATGATTATTGGCACGGCAATAGCCAAGAGCGCCCATAAAAATTGTGGATAGATAAAGTTCATAGTTCAAATGTAATTAAAAGAAGAAAGAGATTAGAACATAGAACAAAGAAATTAGATGTCAGATATTCGCTCCAATTGAAGAATTTTATTTTTTTGCAAGCAAACATCAAATATTCCTAACTCAAACCAATTTAAATCCTATTTTTACGCATTCAATCTGATAAAATGACAAGAAATCAAGCTTTTGCTCTGCTCCACCTTTGTGTTTTTTGCTGGGGATTCACTGCCATTTTTGGAAAACTTATTTCTTTTGATTCTGTCTCTTTGGTTTGGTGGAGATTGCTCATCGTGGTAGCAAGTTTGTTTGCTTTTATGCTGGTTGCGCGCAAAAGAATAATTCTTTCGACAAAATTATTTTGGCGTATTGCGGGAGTTGGAGCCATTGTAGGAATTCATTGGTTGTGTTTTTTTGGAGGAATTAAAGTCTCCAATATTTCCATCACCATGATTTCTTTTTCTACCGGAACCTTCTTTACCTCCTTGATTGAGCCGCTGGTATACAAACGCAAGGTAAACCCAAATGAAGTAATCATTGGTATATTGATTATGCTCATCATCAGTGTGATTGGGNTGAATGAATTTGAAAATAATCAAAACCCAATTGGCGGAATCGTTTTAGGGTCGCTGGCAGCACTTACTGCCGCACTTTTTTCTACCTTCAATGGAAAACTCATTCAACAATCCAATGCTTTTACAATTTCATTTATAGAACTTATTTTTGCTTTACTCCTAGTTTCTATGGGTTTATTTACCTTTTTTGAAGTACCCAACAATTTACTTTCCCCGTCTGGCACTGATTTATCCTACCTACTTTTGTTGGGAATTGCTTGCACGGCCTTTCCATTTATTGCGAGCGTAGAAGTAATGAAAAACCTGAGTCCATTTTCTGTTAATTTGGCGGTTAATTTAGAAATCGTGTACGCCATTTTGTTTAGCTATCTCATTTTTGGCGAGAACGAACAAATGACTCCAACATTCTATATCTGTGGAGTAATGATTGGTTTGCTAATTGTATTAAATGAGGTACTAAAAAGAAGGCGAAAAAAGAAGATCAGTATGAAATTAAAAGAGTAATTAATTGCCTCTTTTGTCTTTGTTAAACTAATTTATTCACTAACAAGTACTCAGCAATTTGCACAGCATTGGTTGCGGCTCCTTTTCTTAAGTTATCGGCAACTACCCACATATTCAGCCCATTTTCCACTGAGAAATCTCTTCTAATTCTTCCCACAAACACTTCATTCTTTCCTTCGGTGTATTTTGGCATCGGATACACATTCATTTCGGGGTTGTCTTGCAGCACAACTCCTGGAGTATTGGCAATCATTTTACGTATATTAGAAATCTCAAAAGGCTTTGAAGTTTCTACATTAAGCGATTCTGAATGTCCTCCAACCACAGGAACTCGCACCACCGTAGCCGTTATTCCAATCGCAGTATCATTAAAAATTTTGTGCGTCTCATTCACTAATTTTACCTCCTCAGTGGTATATCCATCCTCCTGGAAATCACCACCATGAGGCAAACAATTCTTGTCTATTGGATAAGGATAAGCCATTTCTCCCTTCAGTTCCAATCGCTCATTTTCCATCTGCTTTACTGCTTTCACTCCCGTACCAGTAATCGATTGATAAGTAGAAATAATAAGTCGCTTAATTCCAAGTTGTTTGTGTATTTCGGAAAGAGCTAACACCATCTGAATTGTAGAACAATTAGGGTTGGCAATAATCTTATCCTCTCTGGTCAATTGCGATGCGTTTATCTCAGGTACAATCAATTTTTTGTCTTCATCCATTCTAAAAGCCGAAGAGTTATCAATTACAGTCGTACCTTTTGCGGCAAAACGAGGAGCAAACTCTAGCGAGCGCTCACCACCTGCAGAAAATATAGCAATTTGCGGAGCTCTCTCGATCGCCTCTTCCATCGAAATGATAGCACGCTTGCTACCTCCAAACTCTAGTTCTTTTCCCACGGATCTCTCTGAAGCAACCAACATTAATTCCGTAATTGGGAATGAATTCTCAGCCAATACTTTCAAAATTTGTGTTCCCACCATTCCGGTAGCGCCTACAACTGCAATTTTCATATGAAACAGATTTGATTATTATTTCAGCCCATTCTTTCGAATCGGTGGAACAAAAATATTATATTTAATGAAGAAACTAATTCTATTATGCGGTATTCTTTCACTTTTTTCTGTTTTTTCTGTTTGTATCTTTCCGCTTATCCTCAGTTTTTGGATAACTTTTCGGATGGAAATTTCTCGTCAGCACCCTCTTGGATTGGAAATACCTCAGATTTTACCGTGACTTCAGGTGAGCTTCAACTTAACGCTCCTGCTATTTCTGCTTACAAATATTTAAGCACAAATTCACAAGCCATAAATAATGCAACCTGGGAATTTAGGGTTCGAATGACTTTCGGTACATCTTCCTCCAATTTTGCGAAGGTGTATTTGACCTCCAACACCCCTAACCTTTCTGGGGCAGTGAACGGTTACTACATTCTGCTTGGCGGCTCAGACGATGAAGTGTCTTTGTTCAGTCAAACAGGTACTAGCTCTTCAAAAATTATTGATGGAAGAGATGGTGTAATTGGGGGATCTACAGTAGATGTGAACGTGAGAGTTACTAGAACCTCCACAGGATTTTGGGAGGTTTTTACAGATACTTCCTCGCTGTTTTTGTCCGAAGGAACTGCGACAGACATAACTCATCCACAGAGTTTGTTTTTTGGAGTGGGATGCAATTACACTTCTACCAGATCTACACACTTCTATTTTGATGACTTTATGGTTACTGGAACAACAGCAATCGACACAACAAAACCAATTCTAGACAGCATAAAAATAGTATCTAATACTCAAATTGAATTGGTTTTCTCTGAACCTATTGAACCAACCACGGGACAATTAGTAGCAAACTACTCTGTAAATAACGGACTTGGTAATCCTATTACTGCTATCCAAAACCCAAGTAATTTCAATAAAATAACACTCGGTTTCTCCTCCCCTTTTTCGCTTAACGCAACTAACGTAATCACTGTGAATAATGTAACGGATATTGCAGGAAACTCAATCAATTCTACTAACCAAAATTTTATTTATTTTATTCCCGCACTTGCCAATTATAGAAATGTGGTGATCAATGAAATTTTTGCAGACCCTTCTCCCAGTGTGGGGCTGCCTGATGGCGAATTTGTAGAAATTTTCAACCCAACTAATGAGTATTACAACCTGCAGAATTGGCAACTTACCGATGGCTCTTTCGCAGCAACATTCCCCAATTTCATTTTGGCACCCAATTCTTATCTTATTTTAATTTCTAATTCTTCCCTACCTGATTTTTCGAGTTACCCCAATACTCTAGGAATTTCCTCTTTTCCTGGACTGAACAATTCTGGCGAAACACTTACTTTACTCAACCAGAGTGGTTCCGTGATAGATGTAGTAGAGTACAGTGACCACATGTATCAAAATGAGTTAAAACAGGATGGTGGATTTTCTCTAGAACAGCTTAATCCGCTTGCAAACTGTTTCGATGAATCTAATTGGAAAGCATCCAACAACGTTTCGGGAGGAACACCCGGAGTTATAAATTCAGTTTGGGACACCACAAAAGATACACAAACTCCCATCATTATTTCTTGTATTGCAACCTCAAATAACAGGTTACTACTGCAATTTGACAAATCAATTGACACAACTATTTTTTTAAGAAACGTAGTTCTTTCTGGAGGCATTTCAGTCAGTTCTCTTTCTGCCCATAACGTATTCAATACGGAACTAGAATTAGTTATTTCTCCCTCTTTGGACACCGGAAAAGTATATAGTTTGTCTATTGACTCCCTCCAAGATTGTGAGGGGAATTTAGCGGAAATTGAAACCGAATTTGTCTTAGCTCATGCCAATAGGTCTGGATCTGTATTAATTAATGAAGTGTTGTTCAATCCTTATTCTGGAGAAGAAGATTTTGTCGAGCTTTACAATAATTCAAACTTGTATATAGATTTAAAAAATTGGCAACTAGGAAATGAGGACAACGGAATTGTTGGAAATATAAAATATATCCCCTCGCATTATATTTTGAAACCAAGAGAATACGTGGTGATTACAAAAGATTATTCGTTCGTGTTGAACAGATATTCCACATATTCTTCAAGAAATTTTATAGAAATAGAGAATTTACCAAGTTATCCGAATGACGAAGGAACAGTGTATCTTTTGTTGCCCTCGAACGATGAATCTGATAAATTCACCTATTCCGAAAAATTTCATTTCGCCTTGTTGAGAGACAAGGAAGGAGTTTCGTTAGAGCGAGTCAATTTTGATGACCCAACTCAAAGTCTATCAAACTGGCACTCTGCGGCAGAGGAAGCTGGATTTGCCACTCCAGGTAAGAAAAACTCGCAATATACTCCCAGTACTATCACCGAAAATATTTTGTCTATTTCTCCCGAAATTTTTTCACCCGACAACGATGGGTTTGAGGATATTCTTACCCTGAACTACAACATGCCTAAAATTGGTTTTGTGGGAAACATCACTATTTATGATGCGCAAGGTAGAAAAACCAGAGTTATAATTCAAAATCACCTATTGGCCAAATCTGGACGTTTTACTTGGGACGGAATTACAGAGAAAAATAGTAAAGCAAGAATAGGACGCTACATTATACTTTTCGAATATTTCGACTTAGAAGGCAATGTACACACAGAAAAAACAACCTGTGTGGTAGGTCATAAATTTTGATTTTTATCTAGTCAAACTATCAGTGTAAGAATATTTTTATTACCAACAAATATCAATTCATTTCTTTTAAAAAACGTTCTTATCAGCAATTGTATCATCTCAGTAAATTAACATGGCCGAATATCTCTTTAGGACCATCCAAAGTATAATTTATTACTATCCGATATACATACGTATCGTTTTTACATAATTCTCCCTTTTTATTTGTTCCATCCCACCCATATTTATAATCATTTGATTCAAATATAATCTCACCCCATCTATTAAAGATCAATAATTCATATTCTTCAGGTGTTGTTAAAACAGGAAGGAAAATTTCATTTCGTCCATCTCCATTTGGTGTAAATACATTAGGAACAAAGAGGTCTGACTTTACAAATACTATCCCAACGACAGAATCTTTGCAACCTAAATGATTCATCACGGTTAAAGAAGGATAGAAATATCCATCTTCCGAATAATTATGGTTTATCACTGAAAAAGGAGAAATAATTCGACCATCACCCGAATAAAAAGTTGAAGATGTGTAATTTTTCGAATTATCGGTAAAAAATACTTCAGAATCATATCCTGGCACAACTATTTTTAAAGGTGAAAAACTGGCAATAGGACTTGGTAATACAGTTATAAAAGAGGGAATTGTTAGGGTGTCTGCACAATTATTATCAGAAGCAATTAACCGAATCGTATAAACGCCAGGCGAATTATACACATGATTCGGAGATTTTTGAGTAGAAGTATTTCCATCGCCAAAATCCCATTGAAAATTGAAAGACGGATCTGTAGAACTTGAGAACTGTACGGGGATTTCATCTCCAAAGCACACCGTATCTACATTGGTTGTAAAAATTGGATTAATCTCTTTATAGACTCGGAAGGTTGCATCAAAAGTAGTATCACAACCAAAATCTCGGTATCTCAAAACGACATTCTTGAGTCCTGATTGAAAATAAGAAATCCCCGTTTCTGAAATTGATGTAGAAGTTTGTTTTGAAGAGTTTGAACCAAAATCCCAATCTATGCGAGTAGTAGAAAAGTGATTCCCTGCCGCTGTGAAATCGAATGAGTTGTTTTTAAAACATTGGTTATCAGGCACATTGAAAAAAGGCGATAAGACTGGGTTGATTGTTAGTGGTTGGAAAGTAGAATCTGCACAATTCCCTTCTCCCTTTGTTATGAGTGTTACTCGGTACACTCCTGGATTTAAATACGTGTAGAATGGTGATGTGAAATTGGATGTGTCATTTTGGATGGGAATCACTCCAAAATCCCAATGATAGGTGGTCGCATTGATACTACCACTAAGAAATTCGGCTTCGTTACTTGAACACTCAGTTTTTATTGTATCTATGATTGAAGTGATTTCTTTGTACACCCTGATTGTATCTGAATAAGTTGTGTCACAGCCAAATTCTCTATAACGAATTGACACTGTTTTAAGTCCACTTGCTGAGTAGGTCACTCCTTGCTGAACAGTATCCATTGAGCTAGTTGGTAAAGCATTATTACCAAAACTCCAATTTATTTGGGTAGTTGGGGTGAAATTTCCTTTTGCACTGAAATCAAAAGAATTATTTTTGAAGCATTGATTTAGGGGGGTATCAAAAAATGGTCTCAAAATTGGATATACCCTGAGATCAATGTAGGAGGTATCGGAACAAATCGCGGAGTAGGGATCTACAATTAATCGAACTCTGTATACTCCAGTATCAGGGTAAGTATAGGTGGGAGAAAATAAAACCGAGGTATCAGACAAAGTCGTTAAATCGCCAAAATCCCAAAGATAAGTTGTGCCATTTACACTCACATTAGTAAAGTTGACTGTATAACTATTGCAAACCACCCCTGGATTAAAAATAGACGATACCGCTTTGATGCAATTCAAAATATTAAACTGAAAATCTCTTCTTGTAACACTCAATAATACTCCATTTCTATATTCTTTAACCGCTATACCAACCACAAATTGACCCAATCCAGTGGGCCTTCCAGTTAATAATCCAGTAGCACTATTTATACTTAATTGTGGGGATGAGGTTACTTGATTTGAATTAGAAAAAGTGGTTCCCCAATTCACGGGAATAAAAGGAGGAGGTAAAGGATTAGGAGCGGGGTTTGTGGAGGTTCCGCCAGAATATGGAGTAAAAAATTCATAAACTAAAGAGTCTCCATCTAAATCTGTGGCTGAATGATCAAACGAAATAGGATCATTAACACACAACAAAACAGGCGGAAAATTCTTAAATGACGGACTACTGTTACAACTAGTATCGTTAGGTGGAATAAAAGAATGATAGGTATTTCCAGTTCCTCCTGGATTAATAATATTGACAATCGTAGGATTTCTGCAACATCTTTGGTAGACAATATCGTACCCTGTCAAAGAAGGAAGCAGAGTAACGGTATCTACATAAATTGCTTCTTGAATACACAAATTAGGGGGTACTAACAAACAACTCGAAACCGTGTTTATAGGGACAAGAGTAAATCCAGGTAGCGGCACATTCAACTGGGATACCAGAGAAGTACTTCCGCCATTAAAAATTCCAATCTTTGCGATGGGATCAAACGGGGCACCGGTTCCATTACAATCTCGATAAATTTTCAACTTTATTTCGTAAGAATTATTACCTAAACATCTGTAATTCATCTCACCACCTACCAAATGAGCAGATTTTAAATTGAAAATTGCACCAAAAATTAAAAGGCCTAAAAGAATCTTTCGGAACGACTGAGATAAGTTATCAACTAAAGGATGCATAAGTAGATTTTCTTCAACTCTTAAAAGTAAAAAAAATAATCATGACATGCAGTCTCCTACTTATTTGTTCATTTAAAAAGCACTTTTTATTGATTTAACAGCAGATATATGACTGTTTAAAACTGCTTATTTTGTTACGATTACTAAATATTTACTTACACTCCAAAATTTATCAGGATTCACAATTTTGATCTTTTCAATGGATTCGTTTTTTATTAACTCATAGGAACCAAGGGGATGAGTCGTTATTATATCCGCTTTACTCACACCAAGAGTAATCTCTTTAACTTCTCTGATATTAATTTCAGTGAAATATTTTTTATTAAAATCATCTCTTAATTTTTTGGTTTTTCCCAAACCAATCACTCCACCTTCCGAAGTAATTACATTGTTTTCTTTCAGTTCAGATTTAGAACCGTAAGCAAAATACGCTGTATGTAATTCTATATCTTGTTCTTCAATGGTTTCGTTCTTGTTTGCGATTACGGCCAGATTATTTTCATAAGCTGCCATCAGCTCGTCAAAAGCTACCCCCATATCGCTCAACTCACCTTTCATTCCCAAAATTTTCACTTCTCTCTCCTCCGCTTGTTTTGTCAGGTTTCTTATCACTTCTTCCAATCCGTTCAGTTGTCCGTTCGAATTTTTTAGTTTCGAATTCATCGAGGCTATTTTTCTTTTGTTTTCGGCAAGTAATGCTCCTAATTGTTGTAAATCAGATTTTATATGTTCTGCCGATTGTTGAATTCCTTCGCCAGACTGAGGAATAAGTACCGTATTTTCTTTGTCTCGTATGGAGTTTAGGTTGTTTTGAATATCCATGATAAACTGAGAATATTCAGTTAACAGTGCCTCCTTCTCGTCTAGTTGTTCCGTTTCCATTTTTAATTCCGCATTTTCTTGTTTTAAAAATTCCAATTGCGAAGTTAATTCTGCTTCGTTTCCAACGCAGGAACTTACTAGTGAAAGGACGAAAATTGATACAAATAATTTTTTCATNAAATAATAATTTAACCGTGATATATTTTACTGACTTAGCTACAATGAAACGCCAACAAAGCCAACTTAGTATCACCTATTTTTGTTTCTGAAGAGGATTCGAGTTTAGCTCTTTGTACTCTTCTCTTTTTCTGTAAATATCGAGTGCAAGGTATAATGCATTTCTGAACGAAGATTCGGAAGCTTCGTTTTTCCCCGCAATATCAAATCCCGTTCCGTGATCAGGGGAGGTTCTCACAATGGGTAACCCAGCTGTGTAGTTCACTCCGTTTCCAAAAGATAAACTTTTGAAAGGCACAAGCCCCTGATCATGATACATGGCAAGAATTCCATCGTAATGCGTGTAAACAGAACTTCCAAAAAAGCCATCAGCCGAATAGGGACCAAAGGCCATTAATCCTTTTCCTTTGGCTTCTCCAATTGCTGGGATAATTATTTCTTTTTCCTCGTCTCCAATTACTCCATTGTCGCCCGCATGCGGATTCAAACCTAACACAGCAATTTTTGGTCGGGTAATTCCAAAATCTTTGACCAAACTTTCGTTTAGTTGAGACAGCGATTCCACTATCTTTTCTTTTGATAAGTTTTTAGCAACATCTTTCAATGGTATGTGTCCCGAAACCACCGCTACTCTCAATTTATCTGCTACCATTAACATTAAGGCATTGTCAACATTCGATAATTTTGCTAAAAACTCCGTGTGACCTGGAAAATTAAAATCCGTACTTTGGACATTGTGTTTGTTAATTGGTGCAGTAACTAATACATCTATTTTAGAGCCTGCCAAGTCATCTGTAGCCGCTTTCAATGACTTAATTGCAAATTCACCACCCTCCGGAGTTTCTTTTCCTATGTTCAAAATAGGGTCTTTGTCCCAGCACTTTTTTATGTACAACGTTTTTGATTTTAGCTCCATCCCATCCTCAAGATTTGTGTGAGTCATTGCAGTTAAATCCAGTGACTTTCGATGAGCTGAAAGTAAACTTGCCGAACCATAAATTACAGGAGTTACAAAATCCAGGATTCGGTTGTCAGAAAAAGTCTTGAGAATGATTTCTGGACCAATTCCATTAATATCTCCAATCGATATCCCTACTCTTACAGGCTTTTTATTTGATGTTTGTGACATAATTGTGGTTAAATTCTTTTTTTTGCAATTATAAACGAGAGGTTTATTAATTTTGTACTCTCAAAGGTAAAATTTTTTTGCCCAAAAGAAATAAATAAAATCAAAATGAACATTACTCCCGAACAAGTTTTTGATGCATTGAAAAATGTAGTAGAACCGGATTTAAAAAAAGACATTGTTTCTCTAGGTCTTGTCTCTGATATAAAAATTGAAGGAATGACTATTTCTTTCAAATTAAGAATAAGTAACCCTGCTCTCCATTCAAAAAAACGAATGGAACAAGCCTGTATTTTTAACCTAGAACGATTCATTAGCAAAGAAGTAGAGGCCGAAATAGAAATTTCTGGCATAGGATCTGAAGAAACCGATCCCAATTTAAGAAAAATCCTTCCAGGTGTGAAAAACATTNTAGCTGTGGCTTCGGGTAAAGGGGGTGTAGGAAAATCTACAGTTACTGCCAATATTGCAATAAGTTTGGCAAAAAAAGGATACAAAGTTGGACTAATTGATGCTGATATTTATGGTCCTTCTATGCCTTTGATGATGGACTGTGCTTACGACAAGCCAACCATGGTAGATGTGGACGGAAAAAGCTATATTTCGCCTGTAGAAACACACGGGGTAAAAGTAATGTCAATTGGCTTTTTTGCTGATTTGAACCAAGCAATTGTTTGGAGAGGTGCAATGGCTAGTAAAGCGATAAGACAAATGTTTATCGACACATATTGGGGAGAACTAGATTACATGCTAATAGATTTACCACCAGGAACCGGAGATGTTCATTTAACTCTGGTACAATTGGTCCCAATCACGGGAGCTGTTATCGTGAGTACTCCGCAAGCAATTGCTTTGGCCGATGTAAAAAAAGGTATTCACATGTTTAAAATGCCAAACATTAACGTGCCTGTTCTTGGGGTGGTAGAAAACATGGCTTACTTCACTCCGGAAGAACTGCCAGAAAACAAGTATTATATCTTTGGAAAAGACGGAGTGAAAGATTTGTGTGAGCAAATAGACGTGAAACTTTTAGGTGAAATACCATTAGTTCAAAGCATAAGAGAAGCAGGCGATGCCGGAACTCCCATTGCTGCACAAGATGGCACTCCTTCTGCTATCGCTTTTGATTTGCTGTCAGCGAACGTAGTTGAGCAAATAAACTGGAGAAACAACAACATAAAACCTACACAGGTTGTGAAAATGAATACACCATGATAAACCGATTATCTACCCTTGCTCTTGTATTTGTCATCTCCTTGACTTCCAATGCTCAAGAAACTGATTCAGCAGCCAAGGAAGAAGCAAGATTACACAACCTGAATCCTACAGATTTCTATTTAAAACGCAAAGGAAAAATGTTTGCCTCTTGGGGTTATAACCGTTCTGCCTATAGTTTAAGCGACATCAGATTTTGGGGAGAAGGGTATGATTTTACGATAAAAGAGGCTTTTGCGAAGGATAGACAAACGAAGTTCGATCCAAAAGTTTATTTCAATCCCTCTCTTTTTACAATACCCCAGTACAACTTAAGAGTGGGTTATTTTTTGACGAATAAGCTTTCTTTGTCGGTAAGTGTCGATCACATGAAATATGTATTAGATAATTCGCAAATAGCCACAGTAAATGGGAGTATCGAAACCTCTGCCAGTAGTGACTGGGCGAAAGAATATGACCAAGAATTAATGGCAATTACCCAAGATTTTGTGAAGTATGAACACACAGATGGATTGAATATCATCTACTTGGAATTAGACTACAACGACCTCTTGTTGGAAACTTTGAATAGAAAGTTTGCGGTGGATTTAGTCACTGGAATTGGCGCTGGTGCAGTAGTTCCCAAAACAAACGCACGGTTATTCGAAAATAGAGGAACCGATGAGTTTCACTTAGCAGGTGGCTCAATAAATGCAAATATAGGATTAAAGCTTTTTTTCTTTAAACACTTGTTTCTTCATCCTGCAGTAAAAGTTGGGTATGTGACTCTTCCCGATGTTCTAACAAACACCTCTGGAAACGATAAAGCTTCTCAAAATTTCTCTTATTTCCAGGCAAATATGACCGTAGGATACCAATTTGGTTTAACTCATAAATCATTCTAGCCGAATCAGACTGACTTGGATTAAACCAAAAAAATAGAAATTCTCAAGAAATTTTCGGAGAAATATTGAGACACTCACCTTTTTTATTAATCATTTACATTTCCTTCTTTCAATAAGACAGAACTGATAAATTCCTACAAAAGAGTTGATCTTGATTAGGAATACTCCTGTTTTTACAACTTATTGTGGCGGTAGCAACTCCCTTTTTAACGCTGCCATTTTAATTCCTGCCACTGCACATTCCACGCCTTTATTACCGTGTTTCCCTCCACTTCTATCTAGTGCTTGTTGCATTGTGTTGTCTGTTAACACACAAAATATTACCGGAACTCCATACATTAAATTCACGTCTTTGATTCCTAAAGAAGTAGCTTCACAAACATAGTCAAAATGCTTAGTTTCACCCTGAATNACACTTCCTATAGCAATTACTGCATCAACTTCTGTATGCTCAATAACTAGCTGAGAAGCCAAAGGCAATTCATAAGTACCCGGCACATGTTTTACTAAAATGTTTTTAGCCAAAGCACCGTTTTCAATAAGTGTATCGAAAGCACCTTTCAACAAATTGGAGGTAATCTGTTCGTTCCATTCCGAAACAACAATCCCGAATGACATCGCTGATGCATTCGGGATTGACTCTTTATCGTAATTTGATAAGTTAGTTGAGGCTGTTGCCATAATTANTTTTTAAGTTTTGCTATGAATTTTTCTATTCCTTGAGCCTCTGCTGAAGTAGAAAATTCTTTTTTTATTCTTTCATAAGTTGCAATCGCATCTGCAATATCACCCACTTCTTCTTGGGCAACAGCTAGTTTCTTAAGATAAACTGGTGTCGTAAAGTCATTGGTTGAATGAGCAATAGCCGCTTTGTAATTGGCTATAGCTTTATCTGCTTGTTGCGTTTCAAAATAAGCGTCTCCCAAAGCTCCTTTGGAGATAGCTCCAATTAATTCGTCCTCGAAGCTTACTCCCTCCAAAGCAGAAATAGCTTCTTGGAACATTCCCATATTCAAATAACCCACACCCATGTTGTAAGCAGCAATATCACCGGCTGAAGTTCCACTATATTCCTCTGCTATGGTTGCATAACCCAAGTTGTTTTGATCTCCATCAATTGCTACTTGAAAGTTATTAGCTCCAAAATTATTCTCTTGTTTCCAGATTAGGCTACTTCCCTCGGTAGACTTTTGGGCTTTGTTATTATTATACCACCAAAAACCTGCAATCACAACCGCTATTGCTCCTAAAACAATGTAAATTGTGTTTTTGTTTTGCTCAAATTTATCTTGGATTTTATCGCTAATCTCCTGTACATCAAAATTTTCTATGTCTGCCATTTGTTTGTTTTTTTGAAAGGACAAAAATATAGTTTTTTATCCATTTTATACCTATTCAAGGATGATTTTTTTTGTGTTTCCTTTTATTTAAACAATATTTCATCCACTACTCTTTTTTGGAGTTTGCGATTCAATGATTCTTTTAGTTTTTCCTTTGCAAAAGAAAGTTCGTGTCTCAACACAGAAGATTCAATTTGAATAATCAAAATACGTTTGCGTAATTCCAATGATTTTGTTTTGGCAGCAATTGCCGTTCCCATCATTTCGGTCCACTCTTTGTGTAAATCTAGTTCGTCCATTTTATCCTCTATTTTATAGGCTTTTAGCAATCTTTCAATAGCTAATTTTAATGGCATGACTTGCTTATCTCTTTTAGGAAAACTCATGCTTAAAATTAAGCAAAGTATTTACTTCTGAGGATGATTGAGAGTTATTTTTTTTCATAACTTTAGCTATGAAAACAACAGTAGAACTAAAATCAGGAACTTACGAATTAGATTTACATCAGCCCTTGGATATTTCGATGAGACTCTCAACAGAGCCAAACAACTCAAGTGCTTGGTATGTTTCTCCGATAAAAATAGAACCTGTAAAAGGAGAAGGATTCATTGGAAGTGTGGCCCAAGGAGGTTCCGTAAATTTCAGAGATATTGTTTTCAATCCTCATGGTAATGGAACCCATACAGAAACTGTAGGCCATATCGATATAAAAATTCATTCTATTAATCAATTGCTAAAAACCTTCCATTTCTTGGCACAAGTTGTTTCGATAGAACCAGAAGTATGGACCTCCAATTCTGGAACCAGAGAAAAAGGAGATTTGATAATTACTAAAACCCAACTGAAAGAAGCAATCGGTATTAATACGCCTGAAGCATTGGTTTTAAGAACATTGCCAAACTCCAGTAACAAGCTTACCTTTCAATACTCTAATACGAATCCACCTTACTTGTGCCACGAAGCGGCCAAGTTNTTAAGAGAAATTGGAGTGAAACATCTCTTAATCGACTTACCTTCTGTGGACAAAGAAGTGGATAATGGAGATTTATTAAGTCACAAAGCTTTTTGGAATTACCCAGAAAGTATTCAGTACGAAAATACCATTACTGAATTTATTTTTGTTCCAAACTCCATTGACAATGGACTTTATTTGCTCAATCTACAAATTGCACCATTTGAAAATGATGCGAGTCCCAGTAAACCTGTGCTATACAAACTGACAAAAAATGAACATCGAAGAATATAGAGAATATTGTCTTTCCAAACCCGGAGTAAGCGAAGGATTCCCCTTTGACAATAAAACACTGGTATTTAAGGTAATGGGAAAAATGTTTGCGCTAACTGATATAGATGAATTTGAGGGAATAAACTTAAAATGTGATCCCGATTATGCCATTGAATTAAGAGAAAAATATGAGGGAATCATTGATGGCTATCACATGAGTAAAAAACATTGGAATACCATAAAAACATTGAGTGACGTGCCTGACAAAACTCTTTATCATCTTATCAATCATTCCTATGAGTTGGTAGTAAGTAAACTTACCAAAAAGCAAAAAGAAGAACTGAAAAACACTTAAAAAAAGATTAAAACTATTCTCATTAAATCTCATGAAAACCGCATACATTTGATAACACTAACCTAGAACCGAAATCATGAAAAACAATCGATTATTTAAGTATTTTATCGCAGGGCTTCTCTATTTGCTTCCCTTAATTGTATTTGGGTACNTCTTGTACACCGCCTTTGTNTGGATAGATGGAATTATTCCTGATGAATATCGTTTTATTCCTGGTTTGGGAATCTTAATAATTGTGGTATTCCTTATCATTTTTGGGTGGTTTACCACTATTTCTCGAATCGATGATGTTGCGAAACAATATTTTAATAAAGCACTCAATAAAGTACCAGTATTAAAAAGTATTTACTCCACTCTCGAGGATGTTTCGTCTGCATTGGTTGGAAAGAAAAAGACGTTTGACCGTCCAGTTCTGGTGAAGTTGAGTAAAAATCATGACATGGAAAGAATTGGATTTATTGCCAAAGAGGATTTAAAATTCTTGGGAATAGACGACAGCAGAATTGCCGTAGCTCTTCCCTTCACATTTAGTTACATGAGTAAAATTGTGATNGTTCCCAAAGAAAATATTACTCCCATCAATGCCAAGTCTAGCGAAGTAATGAAGTTTCTACTATCGGGAGGAATTACCGAAGAAGAAATGAAAGAAGCCATTTCCGATTTAGAAAACTAACTAATTATTTCACCACTGAATACCTCTTTTGCAGGTCCTATCAACCAAATATCTGTAAACTGTTGGTTTGTAATATTCTTAAACTTGATTTCTAATTCACCTCCAGGAACATGAATTTTTACCGGAGAAGCTAATCCATGTAATAAAAACCCGCTGAGAGCAACGGCCGTAGCACCTGTTCCGCAGGACAACGTTTCGTCTTCCACTCCCCTTTCATACGTTCTCATAACCAAAGAATTGCTGTCTAATTTTTCCACAAAATTTACGTTCGTTCCCTCCTTCTCAAACCTCAAATTATATCTAATTTTTTGTGCTTCTCGTACTAAATCTATCTCCGAAACATTTTGGTGATACTCAATATAATGAGGAGAACCCGTGTGTATAAAAAAGAAATTTTCTGTTTTTTCGATTGAAGAAACATCTCCCATCTTTAATTCAACTTTATCGTCTACAATAGTTGCTTGGTGAACCCCGTCTATTGCCAAGAATGAAGTGGTTTGAGTAATAATTCCGAGTTTTTTCGCAAATGCCACTGCACATCGGCTTCCGTTCCCACAAAAACTTTGCGTACCATCAGCATTAAAATATATCATTTCAAAATCTAACTCTGGATGATTTTCTATTAAAATTAATCCGTCTGCACCAATCCCAAACTTTCTGTCGCAAAGTCTTTTTACTAAAGAAAGATCAGTTTTATCTATTAATAAATTGCGGTTGTCGATCATCACAAAATCATTTCCCGTTCCCTGGTACTTATAAAAATTCACCTTCATTCACTTTTATTTTGATTGCGAGTCCAAAAACTCTTTTTCCTTTCTTGTCAAACTATCGATTCCTTTCGCTGAAATTTTTTCAAGAATGGCATCCATTTTATCCTCTTTATTCTTCCGTATTTCATTGTACTCAAAATCATCTCTGGGTACCGATTTGTCTAAATCTACTTTTGGTTTAGTTTCAAATCCAAAAAAACTCACTAAAACTCTAAAAAAATTCATGTTACTTTCTTGATTGAGAAAAAAACAGCTCTTTCTCCTCTTTGGTTAAACTACTATAACCAGATTGCTTTACTTTTTTCAAGATCCTATCAATTTGGTTATCACTTTCCGATGGCTTCCCTTGTGGTTTACCTCTCCCTCCTTTGGTCACTTTCATCTTTGGCTTTCTTTTTTCCCTTTTAAAAAAAGAGCCGATATCAAAAGAAAAAAGTGAATCCAATATCTTTTCAAAACCTCTCAGAATATTTTTTCCTTCTTTTGATTTTACGCCATAAAAAACACCAAAAGCAGCCCCTCCCAAATGAGCTAACCACCCGCCTGTATTGCCACCTTCTACACCAATACTTGATTGGAGCCTCATTAAATCTAACAAAACAAAAATTGCAACAATGTAAATCAATTTGACGGGTTGTGGAACGAACATAATTTTTAATTCCATATTAGGTTTTGTTACTCCAATTGCGACAAAAACGGATAAAACTGCCGCAGACGCACCTACCAACATTCCTTTACCTACAAATGCAGGAATAAAATTATATCCAAGAAAGAAAAACAAATACCCTATAAAACCACCAGCCAGGTATACACTTAATATTTTTTTGTTTCCCAAGTAATGACGAAAAATATTTCCAGCGAAATAAAGCAAAATCATATTCCAAACGATATGCCAAATACTCGAAAGTGAGTGTGAAAACATATAAGTAACAAGAGACCAAGGTTGTAAAACCAACTCTGACAAAGTAGAAGGCGCAGCAAAATATTGAGCTAAATCAAAATTTGGCGATATTGCTCTGGTTAAAATAGTTCCCAATAAAAGTAACAGAAATATAGCCACGTTTACCATAACCAACCGAACATGCATTTCGCCCTGGTAAAATTTAGATTTTATAGTCTGGAAAAATTCATTCATAGCATAAGTTAGAGATTCAAAAATACAAATATTAGTTCGTATTTTACAGGTTTTGAATAAGGATGTTTCTGATAATACTTTATGAGAAAAACCTCTGTCTTGAAAAGAAAAACATCTTATTCTCTCAGATTTTACTTAATTTTAACTAACCATTAAACATACATTTTATGTCTTTCAATTCTGTTCTAAAAATACTACTGCCACTGTCTTTGATGTCTACATCAATGTTTGGTCAAATTACATTTTTGCCCAATACAGAATTTACCGTAACAAAAAACTCACAAGTAATGGAAATGCCTTGGTGTGGCGGTTTCAATGCGCCTCAGTTTTCGAGAGTAGACCTAAATTTAGACGGAAAGGAAGATTTGATCGCATTTGACAGAGCCGACAAACAGGTTACTCCCCTCCTCAATATGGGAGGGTCGGGAATAGTTTCCTATAAATATGCTCCCATTTACAAACAAAAATTTCCTGAATCCAGAGGCTGGATGCTAATGAGAGATTACAACAACGATGGAAAGAAAGATATATTTTACTGTTTATCAGGAGGTAATCTAAGTGTTTCGACCAATACATCAAGCTCTTCGCTTGAGTTTTCGCTTTACTCGAATGCCGTTGCTGGCCCTCAATATCCTGGAGGTATTATTCCTATCTACATTCCAAATGAAGATATTCCAGCAATTTATGACGTAAATGGTGATGGTGATTTAGATATCTTAACCTTCGGTGTACTTGGAGTTGCAATTGAATACCATAAAAACTTTGCCATTGAAAGAACAGGAAATAGCGACTCCTTGGATTTTGAATTAAGAAATTACTGCTGGGGTTGCTTTCTCGAAATAGGAACCAGCAGCAATAAATTAGAATTAAATGACACGTGTAGTTTTAACGTGCCAGGTGCAGAACTAGGAACGGAACCTGCCATTGGTGCGGGCAAAAGACCCATGGGAGCCAGTTCCAGACATATTGGATCTACCGTAACAGCATTCGACAACAATGGCGACAGTGTCACTGATTTATTACTTGGAGACGTGACTTTCAATAACTTAGTTTTGGCACAAAATGGCGGACTATTACCTGACCAAAGCTCTTGTGTTACTTTGCAAGACACTGCCTATCCTTCTTATGATGTACCGGCAGATGTGATGCTTTTCCCCGCGTCCTACATTGAAGATGTGGACAATGACGGATTAAACGACTTAATCGTGGCGCCCAATTCAACAGAACTTGCAGAAAACCACAACCAAATTTGGTTTTACAAAAACAAAGGAACTAACAATTCTCCAATTTTTGACTTTCAGAGAAAAAATTTATTTCAAGATCAATACATTGATTTAGGGGATAAATCTATTCCTGAGTTTTTTGATTACAATGCAGACGGCTTAATGGATATTATAGTTTCGAATTACGGTTATTTCAATCGAGATAGTATTGTGTATGATTGTAAAATTTCACTATTTAAAAATATCGGAACCGCCTCAACTCCAAGTTTTGAGTTTGTTACCGATAATTACCATTCCTTGGATACATTAAAGTTAGGAAAATCACTAGAGCCAACTTTTGGCGACATAGACAATGACGGAGATCAAGATATGATTCTTGGAAATAGTGAAGGATACCTTCATTTCTTTACGAATACGGCAGGTGCTGGAAATATAGCCAATTTCGTCCTTACAAGCTCTAGACTTCAAGATCACTTGGGAGACACAATAGATGTGGGTCAGTTTTCGTCTCCTCAGTTGTTTGATTATGACAACGACTCAGATTTAGATTTAATTATTGGTAAAGTAAATGGTAGTATCCGATATTACGAAAATATCGGAACTCCTTCTTCTTACAGTTTTCAAAAAATAACTGATACAATGGGACGTGTACAACTACATGAAATCTGGGATATTTATGGCGCCTCTACTGGATTTGCAACACCAAAATTCTATAGAGAAGGCGGAATCACTTACCTATATTGTGGAAGCCAATCTGGTGGAATTTATAAATTTACAGGAATAAATACCTCGAACCCGAGACAAACATTCATTATCGATACAATAATTGACATGAAAACTTATGGTTTGTTCTCCTCCCCTACTATTTATGATTTTAAAAACGATGGAAAACTAGATCTGCTATTAGGAAACTTGAAAGGAGGATTGACATTTTTTACAGAAGGAACTGGCACCTTATCATTAGATGAAAAAAGTAATGAAATTGACTTTCACTTGTACCCAAATCCGGCAAACCATCTGGTAACGATACAAACAAACGAGCTTGAAAACAAAAATAGAATCATTGTTTCAGATTTGGTTGGAAAAGTAGTTCAGGATATCGATGCTGATTCTTACTCTACACAAATAGATGTCTCTAATTATAAAAAAGGCGTTTATTTCGTGACCGTAATCTCACAAAAAGGAAAGAAAACTCGTAAATTGGTGGTTCAATAAAAAACGCGTAACACTGAAACTGCAAACACTCAACTATTACAAAGAAGGAATTGCCCAGAGCAATACTGTAATTCTAAGCCAAGCTATTACCTTGATCGAAAGTAGTAGACAAGTACACCAAAACTTAGGTCAACAGATAATTAACGAGTGTTTGCCCAAAAGTGGACAATCTATTCGGATTGGTATTACTGGAGTGCCAGGCGTTGGTAAAAGTACATTCATTGAATCATTTGGAAATTTCCTCACATCGATTGGAAAAAAAGTGGCTGTTTTGGCGATTGACCCCACCTCTCAGCAATCGAGAGGAAGTATTTTGGGAGATAAAACTCGAATGGATAAACTAGCCGTAAACCCTTCTGCTTACATTCGCCCTTCTGCTTCTGGTAAAACCCTTGGAGGTGTAGGACAAAAAACTCACGAAACAATTATTCTGTGCGAAGCAGCCGGTTTTGATATCATTCTTGTGGAAACCGTTGGCGTTGGTCAGTCAGAAACAGAGGTTTATTCCATGACCGATTTCTTTCTGTTACTCATGATTGCGGGTGCGGGAGATGAACTCCAAGGAATAAAACGTGGCATAATGGAAATGGCTGATACTATTTTGATTAANAAAGCCGAAAAAGACAATTTGATAAAAGCGAAACAAGCGAAACGAGAATATGCCAATGCACTTCATTTATTTCCTGCAAAAGAAAGTGACTGGATTCCCAGGGTTGAACTCTGTTCTGCTCTTGAAGAAACCGGAATTAGTGAAGCTTGGAGTATCATAGAATCTTATGTGGTCAAAACAAAAAGTACGGGCTATTTCGAAGAGAACAGAAAAAGACAAACAAAAGATTGGTTTTATAAGTTTTTGAATCATCAGATTCTCGCCTCTTTTTACGAGGAGAAGAGTATTGCTGAAAAATTAAAAATTGTGGAACAAGAAGTACAGAACGGAAAAATTTCTCCTTTTGAAGCGAGTCGTATTATTTTGGGGAAATAAAACTACCTGAAAATTTTCCAACCTACCTTCACGGTATAAAATAGGGAAACTGATATAAACCAAATAAAAATAGCGTTTTCTGGGTATTCATATTTATCAGTAAGCAGATAATATAATTCCTTTAATGAATATCCAGAGATAAAAAATATGAGCAGGAAGGACTACAGTCCACAGCACAGAAAATAAAAAGTAGTCTTAAGGTATTTTTTGTTGTGGTAAAAAAATAACAGAACGATTCCAATATAACCAACAATACCAAGAATGGAAACAAGAGCAAAAACACTTGACTCAAAAGGTTGATTAAAAAATGAATACAATCCAAGGTAAAGGCCTAATACTGCGAATGCAAACAAATACAAACCAATCAGCGCTATAGAACTAATCAATATATAGTCTAGTTTTCTCAGTACTAAAAAGTTCGCTGGCCTATGGCTTCTGTAAACACAATCAAATCATCGGAATTGGGTAATTTTTGAAGCTCATTAATGGCTTTTTCTAAGAAATTTTCTTGAAGCGATTCTGCTAATTTCAACCCTTCATTCTCCTTTAAAAAAGAGTGGATTTGATCGATATTCGTTTCAAAATTTTCATTGTCCTTTATTAAACATAAAATATGTTCTGAAGTTTCCTGGTCGGAATTTTCCAGTGCCAGAGCCATAGGAATATTCACTTTTCCCTCTTTGATGTCTTTATATCGTTCTTTCCCATTCTCTACATAGTCGATGATGTCATCTTTTATTTGGTAGGAAACTCCCAAGTATTCTGCAAAATCTACCCAAATCTGTTCATCTTTCTCTTGTAACCCAGCAGAATAAGCTCCTGCAAGACAGCTTGCCTTAAGCAAACTCCCAGTCTTGAGAGCTGCGATTTTGGTGAGTTGAGATACCGAAAATTCATTTTCTTTTGTGGCGTTCAACTGGATCAATTCTCCTTTGGAGAGGGAAACAAGTGTAGTAGATATAATTTCTAGGAGCTTAAATTCCTTTTGTTTGGTACATACTTCGATCATTTTAGAAAGTAAGTAATCCCCCATCAGGACAGTTGCTTTGTTCCCAAATACCACATTGGCCGAAGTTTCTCCTCTTCTTAGTTCGGCAGCATCTACCACGTCATCATGCAATAAAGTTGCTTCGTGTAAGATATCAATCAAGATTGCCGAAAGATATGTGGAGCGGTTCGTGTTGCCAACCACTTTAGAAGTGAGCAAGGCCAGTTTTGGTCTTAAATTCTTTCCTTGTTTGTTGAATACAAACTCCAAAAAAGTGGCAATTAAAGGAGAGGTCTCCTTTTTGTCTTGAAAAAATATTTCTCTTTTCAAGGCGTCAATTTGCTGTATATCTTTTGCCAGCTCTTCTGCTATATTATTTGTTACATCCATTGCTATCATAGCTTTTGGGTTTTGTGATTCTTTCTAATCTAATTAAGGGAATGTTGGAAACTTCGAGAAATCTGGATCTCTTTTTTCTAAAAATGCATTCTTACCTTCGTGTGCTTCATCCATGAGGTAATACATGAGAGTTGCGTCTCCAGCAAACTCCATAATTCCTGTTTGTCCATCCAGTTCTGCATTCAATCCTCTTTTTATCATTCTCAATGCAAGTGGACTTCTTTTCATCATAGTTTCTGCCCATTGAATGGTAGTTGACTCTAGTTCTTCGAATGAAACTACCTTGTTTACCATTCCCATTTCTTCCGCTTCTTTGGCTGTGTATTGCTCACATAAAAACCAGATTTCTCTCGCCTTTTTTTGACCTACATGCCTTGCTAAATAAGAAGAACCAAATCCAGCATCAAAACTTCCTACTTTTGGTCCAGTTTGTCCAAATTTTGCGTTTTCGGAGGCAATCGTGATATCACACACCACATGTAACACGTGACCTCCTCCAATCGCATATCCATTCACCATTGCGATAACAGGTTTGGGTATCGAACGGATTTTCTTATGCAAATCCAAAATATTTAATCTTGGTACTCCATCTTCTCCAATATATCCTCCTTTTCCTTTTACATTTTGGTCACCTCCCGCACAAAATGCCTTATCTCCAATTCCGGTTAGTACCACCACTTTTATTCTTGCTTCTTCTCTGCACAAGTCTATTGCTTCCAGCATCTGAATAGTCGTTTCAGGTCTAAATGCATTATAAACATCTGGTCGGTTAATCGTTATTTTTGCAATTCCATTGTAAAACTCAAAATTTATATCTGAGAATTCCTTCATGGTTTCCCATTTTACCGTTTTATTTTCCATGGTTGTTTTGGTTTATATAAGTGAAATAATTAGTTAGTATTGTATCATTTTCCTCTTGGCTTGTATCTATTTCAAGAACCGAGGCTTGCTCGTTTTCTTCAGTAAAAGGAGTGAAAGTATTTTGTAATTCATCCAGATTTTTGGCTTTGTAATACTTCAGGTTATAAAGGTCGCAAAATTTTCTTATTGATGTTTGATGAGGAGTAGTAAAGTAGGGCAAAGAAACTTCATCCTTCTTGGGATGAGGAATGATTTTAAAAATATTTCCTTCTCCATTATTAATCACTACAGCTTTGAAATTTGGTAGAACATGTCCGTTCCAAAAGGCATTGGAATCATAAAAAAAACTAATATCACCCGAAATTAATATCGAATTATTCGTTACTTGATGAGCGCCTAAGGCAGTTGAAGTGCAACCTTCAATCCCGCTCACTCCCCTATTTCCATTGTATTGAATGTCCTCTCGTTGATTAAATAACTGTATGTACCGAACCACCGAACTATTTCCCATTTGTAAATTACAGCTGGGTAGATTTTTAGTTAAAAAATCAAAAACCTTTAAATCCGAGAAAGGTGCTTCCTTTAAAAACTCGTTGTGTGCTACCTGAGCCAAGTGATTAATTTTTTGCCAGTTAACTTTAAAATCTTGTTGCTCGTAAGGCCTAATTCCTACTGAACTAACTAATCCCAAAAAATCATTTTCGTCCGTCAAACTTTCGAAAGAGTCAAGTTCGAATAAGTTTTCGTTTCTTCCNTCGGAGAAACTCCAAAAGTCTTTAGGTTTATTTGCTCTAAATAGTTGCTTGACTTTTTTTGAAATNACTGAATGACCAATTGCAACAATTAAATCAGGTACAAATCGCAGAGGGTTTTCCTTATCAATTAATTCAATAGTACGATCAATGCAAGATACAAACTCACTGTTGACAACGTCTCCCGTGGTTTCTGTAAGCACAACCGTATTTTTATCAATTTCTATTAATTTTTCTAATCCCGATTGTAGGTTTTCATACCTATTTTGGGACACAATGATTAACTTACTTTCGAAAGTTTTCCATTTCGAAATGAGGATTTTGGACTTTTCAGACACGTTCAAAAATGATTCCGGCTCCGGATATTTAGGACAAAGTTCTGTGGGTGTTACCCCTATGGTGTCGTAAAGCGGCTCAGCTAACTGAACATTAAAATGCACCGTATTTTTATTTTGAATTAATTCATAAAATCCTTCCTGAATATTGGCAGAATTTTCCTGGCTTGTATCATTTTCGTCCTCAACAAGGTTGTAATTATTGTCACAAAAATTGTGGTAAACTCCTTTCTGTCTTATTGCTTGGCCATCGCCAATAGCCAACCCATTGCTTTGTCGGTCGGCCGTAATCACAAGCAACGGAATAGCTTGCATGTGGGCTTCTGCGATAGCAGGAGCATAATTCAAAACAGCTGTACCTGAAGTGCAAACAAGAGCAACTGGTTGTTTTTTTTGTTGAGCAATTCCCAAGGCAAAGTGAGCAGCAGATCTTTCGTCCACCAAACTATAGCAGGTAAAATAGGGGTTGTGTGTAAATGAAATAGTGAAAGGTGCGTTTCTTGAACCAGGAGAAATAACGATATCTTTGATGCCATTTCGCTTACAATGCTCAACGATTCTCTGTACCGATATTTTATCACTTACTTTCATTCGACCAACTCAACTAATTCTTTATTTTTTTGTCGCAACATGTATTGCAGCAATACCTCCCGATACATTTTCGTAAGAAGCATTCACAAAACCGCTTTTCTCAATAATTTTGGCAAACTTATCTTCTGTAGGGAATGCCTGAACAGATTCGGGTAAGTAGGAATAAGCACGACTATCTTTCGAAACAATTTTTCCCACAGAAGGCATCAATTTTCTTGAATAAAAATTAAACAATTGCTTAATTGGAAACTTTTTCGGATTGGAAAACTCCAACACAATAATTTTTCCGTTCGCTTTCAAAACTCGACTAATTTCACTCAGTCCTTGACTTATATTTTCGAAATTTCTTACCCCAAAAGCCACAGTAACCGCATCAAATTGGTTATCCTCAAAAGGGAGGTTTAACGAATCTCCGTTTCTCAAATCTACTCTACCTTCTAATTTTTTCTTTACTACTTTCTGTCTCCCTACATCCAACATTTTATTCGAAATATCTACACCAATGATGTTGGTTCCCTTAATTTTTGATAAAGCAATTGCTAAATCTCCAGTACCCGTTGCTACATCCAATATTTGGTTGTGTGGAATATTCTTGACAATATTCCGGACTTTATTCCTCCATATCTTATCAATTCCCAGAGAGAAAAAGTGATTTAGAAAGTCGTATTTACCTGAAATATTGTCGAACATTTCGGCTACCTGCTCAGTCTTAGGAGCTTCTTTTTCTTTGTATGGGTTTATTTTTTCGCTGCTCATTTTCAGAAATGATTGAAAGTTTAATATATTTTGTAAATATACGCTTATTTTAGTAATATTAGGGAGTGGATGTGAAAAATAACAATGAAAAAGAGACAATTGCGGGACGTATTTTAGGATCAAACAATTAATTCTACGAGCTAATTAACAAATACTAAACCAAATTGAAATCACTAAGGCGAGTCTTGCTAGGCCTGATTCAATAATTTCATTCATTTAAATATTACCTTAGAGTCAAAAGGTAAATATTTCCTGTGAGATCTTGAACTGAATTCAGGATGACGAAGAAAAAAACTATGAATTTTAATTCTATCATCGACAAACTAACGAAAGATCCAAAAAAACTTTTCTTGATTGATGGTATACTTGCTTCATTATCATTTATTTTTCTTCGGTTTATTCTACCTAAGTTTCAGACGTTAATTGGGATGCCAACAAATATTTTGTTAAACCTCTTTTTTTTCGCAGGAGTAGTATTAACGTATTCTGCTTACTGTTTTTTTGACGTCAAAAATAACGTATCGAAATATCTGCTCGGCTTATCCATTGGGAATTATATCTATTTTATTATTTCTGTTTATTGTTTGATTACCTATTATTCAGAATTAACTTAGCTAGGAATCACTTATTTTGTCATGGAAAAGCTTATTGTTATAACTTTGGCAACAATTGAATTAAAAACGAGAACAAATGAAATGGATTAAAGCAGCGCGATTAAGAACACTTCCACTCTCATTGGCTGGAATAATTATGGGGGGAGCTTTGAGTTATTGTCATAACTTTAATTCCACTATTTTTTGGTTGTGTATCGCAACAGCCACTTGTTTCCAAATACTCTCGAACTTCGCAAATGACTACGGAGATTTTTCGAAAGGAACCGATAATGACAATCGAATTGGTCCCAAAAGAACGATGCAGGCAGGTTTAATTTCCAAAAAAGAAATGCAAGTTGCTCTGGTTTTAACTTCCCTTATCTCTCTTGCTTTGGGATCCTATTTATCCTATTTGGGAACTCAACTCATGGAGACCAAATTTTTAATTTTGTTCTTAATCTTAGGGATTCTTTCTGTGTCGGCTGCTATCAATTATACAGTGGGAAAAAAAGCATACGGGTATTCGGGTCTTGGAGATGTATTTGTTTTTATTTTCTTTGGACTTGTGGGCGTATTGGGAGCCAAATTCTTAATTTCTGGAAGTTTATTGGGAAACGAAATTTTGCCTGCTTTCAGTATTGGATTATTTTCTATGGCAGTTCTTAACCTGAACAACATGCGAGATGAACACAACGACAAAGCCAACGGAAAAAACACAGTAGTGGTAAAACTTGGACTACATAAAGCCAAAATTTATCATTATTTTTTGGTTCTGAGTGGGATGATGTTATTGCTTGTTCATGCCTTCTTAATGACTCAAACCATCTGGGAATGGTTGTTTATAATGCCTTTTTTACTCTTAATAAAACACCTTTACTTTGTAAAAAACACGGCAGATAATAAAGAGTTTGACCCTGAATTAAAAAAAGTAGCACTTTCTGCCTTCTTTATCTCATTACTTTACTTTATAGGAATATATTTATCATGCTAAAAGCGAACTTTACAAAATACACCCTCAACCTTACTGAAGAAAGAGGTACTTCTAGAGGATGGTTTACAACGAAAGATTCTTGGTACATTCAGGTTTGGGAGGAAGAAAATCCTGGGATTATAGGAATTGGAGAATGCAGTTATTTGCCTGGGCTAAATCCCGAAAAACTAGAATCATACGAAGAAAAAATTGCCGAAGTATGTGACCGAATAAACGAAAGTGAATACTGGTTATCTAAAGGATTAGTAGAGTTTCCGTCAATTCACTTTGGGTTAGAAATTGCTCTGCTCGATTTGGAAAAGAATGGAAATAAAATCCTTTTTGACACACCATTTTCTCAATCAAAAAAAAGCATTCCTATTAATGGATTAATATGGATGGGAAGTTTTGAAAACATGATGGAGCAAGTAGACGAAAAAATAGCCAACGGATTTCGCTGTATCAAATTAAAAATTGGGGCTATAGATTTTGAGCAAGAGCTTCATATTTTAAAATCAATTCGCGAAAAAAGTAAGAAAATTGAACTGAGAGTAGATGCAAATGGTGCTTTTTCTCCTGCCGAAGCGTTAGAAAAATTAACTCGATTATCTGAATTCAACCTCCACTCCATCGAACAGCCAATTAAACAAGGTTTTCCTGCTACAATGAATCAATTATGCAGGGAAAGTCCTTTGCCCATTGCCTTGGACGAGGAGTTAATTGGAAAATTCACTCGAGCCGAAAAAGCCAAAACTTTGGATGACATAAATCCCCCTTACATCATTTTAAAACCCTCGCTAATTGGAGGAATAAAAGGCAGCAAAGAATGGATTGAATTGGCAGAAGAAAGAGGTATTAATTGGTGGATAACCTCTGCCTTAGAGTCAAATATTGGGTTAAATGCAATCTCCCAATTTGTTTCTACCACCGAAAATACACTTTTCCAGGGACTTGGAACAGGCAAATTATATACCAACAACATTGGTTCACCCCTCCAAGTTATTGGAGATGAAATACGATATAACTCACAACTAAACTGGGATCTAAGTGGATTATAAATCACTGACACATATTTGGCTGAATGGAAAGAAATTCTCGAAAGAAGAAATTCTTACCGAGAAGGATGATTACCCAAATCATACGGGAGAGGTTATTTCTTTTCTAAAAGAATGGTTTTCTGAGTCGGAATTCCTTTCTGTGCAGACTTCTGGTTCGACAGGAGTTCCAAAACTAATCACATTACCCAAACAAAGCTTTGTAGAAAGCGCCATAAATACCTGCGGTTTTCTTTCACTTAACAAAGAAACTCAAGCTCTTCTTTGTATTCCTATCAAATATATTGGTGGAAAAATGATGGCTATTCGAGCCCTTGTTTCTGGTTATAATCTATGGATTGTAGAACCTTCCTCCTCTCCCTTAAAAAAGGTTTCTAACGATGTGAATTTTTTAGCCGTAACCCCTATGCAAGCCCAAAATTGCCTGAATGACTCGCCCGAAAAACTAGCGAAAACAAGTCACGTAATAATTGGCGGAGGTGCCGTGAACAATTCCTTTACTGAGCAGATTCAGTCATTTAAAAATGAATTTTATTCCACTTATGGAATGACAGAGACGTTAAGTCACATTGCTTTAAAGAGATTAAACGGTCCCAAAAAATCTGATTCATTTGAAACTTTACCCGCTTATACTGTTACCATTAACAACTCTAATTGTTTGGTGATAAAATGTCCTACTCTATTTCCCGAACCGATTGAAACTAATGACATTGTGAAACTAACAAAAAGTGGTTTTGAGTGGTTAGGTCGCAAAGACAACGTGGTGAATTCTGGTGGAATAAAACTTTTTCCCGAGGCAATTGAAGAAAAACTAATGAAAATCCTTCCCGAAACATTATTCTATCTCACCTCTAAGAAGGACACTCATTTGGGTGAAAAATTAGTTCTTGTTTGTGAAGAAAAACTAGAAATAGATTGGGAAAAAGTCAATTTAGCAAAATATGAAATCCCGAAAGAAACAATCATTCAAAAAATTGTATTGACTGAAACAGGAAAGATAAAGCGGATGAAATTCTAAAATCCTCTGATAATTGAAATCAAAGCATGAAAGAACGAAACTAGTCCCAAAACTACAGATAAAATTCCGAAAACGATTGCTAGTCCGATAATTCCTACTGCAGCAGTTCCTGCAGAATACAAGGCCAAATAGAGGATGGTCATAATCAAAATAGCTGCGGACAACAAAAAGGTAACATACAAAATTGCACTGGTTCGCAATGCAGGGCCAGGTCCATTTGCAATCCAAACAGCTAAGGGAGCTATTCCGGTGAAAAACAAAACTAGAATTGCCAAGATTGAAAGCAATATGTTTACCGTTTTGTCATTGAGCCAAGGGTCTTGAGCTGAGCCTGATTGTAGATTAGTTGGAGATGATTGATGCCATGTTGCTTTAGAAGAAAAAACAGGTGATAACACAGCGGTTTCTTTCAATTTCTTACCAAAGTTAATTTTAGGAGTCTGTATTTTCTTAATCGAATAATTATCATTTAAACTAACTTCTGTTTTTCTCTTTGGCTCTAATACCTCAGATGCAACTGCTGGGATAGAATCCGAAACTAATTCAGAAATCTTCTCGAACGCCCCTGTTTTGTTCTCGAGCTTTGTTGATCGAGACTCCACACTGTTCGATCCATTTATGTACCAACCTTTCGCGTATTTTCTTTTCTGAAAAATTTTATTGGAAGCTACTTGATTTGAGGTAGAACATGAAAAAAGAAGTGTAATAAAAAAAATCACAACTGCACTATTTCTTATCGTTAATTTTAGCATTTCACTTTTCTTTCTTGAATAATTCGATAAATAATTTCCGGGCAGTTTTGATCCAAATAAAAGTCAAAACAGGAAGAACAATAACAACTAATTTATTGTAATTCCATGAAGTTTTAAAGTCAAAATGGATAGCATGTTGAACACTCCTAGTAATTCCACATCCAGGACATTCTTTGTTAAGAATAAGTTGGGATGGGCAAATTGAGGTTCCAGAATCAAATAAATCAACTGGTAAAAAAAACAAAAAAAAAGGAATACTCAACCAAATAACAAATTTAATCTGGTTGAGTATTCCATACTTTTTTAATTGAATCATGAATTATTCTATCCTTCTCTACTTACCACAATAAGTGCGTGAATAATAGCCGGGAATCCACATAATAGACTCCACAATAAATTAATCACTACCGTTTTAATGTCCCAGTTTGTAACTAAACCAACTGCTAACCAAGGTATAAAAAAACAAAGAACGAACATCCACCATTCAGCAGAGAATGACGAATTTCCTGACATATCCTCGGCTGAAACCTCTTGAATGTCAGAATTAACCACTTCATTTACCCCCTCTTGAAAATTAATAGCTTCGCTCATTAATTCTTCAGTATTACTCGAAGAGAATGTCGATTCAGTTGATTCTAAATAATTTGTGTAATCTGTTAAAACTGAATTAGCTTCCTCGTTTAGTTCAGCAGAAACAAATTCTTGAACAGGTAAGCTAGGATTAATAGATGCAGTAGCTTCTGTTATTAGGTCATTTTCTTTAGTTTGAGTAACAACTACAGATTCTTCATATTGAGCAATTGATTCTTCTTCCTCAATTACTTTTGTTGACTTATCAATTCTTGACGAAGAATTTACATGCCAACCTTTTTGATATTTCCTTTTTTGGAAAAGTTTGTTCGAAGCAACCTCACTAGAAGTTGAACAAGATGAGATGATNGCTAATCCCATAGCGAAAGCGAAAATCTTTTTCATTTTAATTTGTTTTTTGATTAATAAGATTCAAGATAGAAATAAAATTGTCAAATCAAAAAAATTCAAAATATTATTTGCTCTAAATCACTTCTTTGATTTTATTTACCAAACCGGATTCAACCACATCGAAAGATAGTTTTATCATATTTGCAATGGCCTTTGAATTCGATATACCGTGCGCAATTATCACGTTTGAATTGATCCCTAACACTGGAGTTCCACCGTAATTTTCATAATTAAACCTATCAAAATATTCGTCTTTGATTCCTCTTCTTTTAATAATTTCATAAAAAGATTCGGCTTGTTTTAAAATGACATTCCCTGTAAATCCATCACACACAATTACATCNGCTCCTTCATTCAAGATACCTCTACTTTCGATATTGCCAATAAAGTTTATTCGCTTATTTTCTTTCAGTAATTTATATGCTGCTTTCGTTAGGATACTACCTTTCTCTTCTTCTTCTCCAATGTTCAAAAGTCCCACTTTGGGAGACTTAATGTGGTAAACATACTCGGCATAAATCGAACCAATAACGGCAAATTTATCGAGCATTTCTGGTTTACAATCGGCATTAATTCCCACGTCCATTATAATCCCATCATTTCCACTTTCTCTAGGTAAAACACTGGCAATAACAGGTCTAGAAATACCTTCTACCACACCAATTGCTTGGGTAGCACCCACCATCATCGCTCCTGTATTACCTGCTGAGGAAAACACATCAATTTTCCCTTCTTTCAAGTAATCGAAACCTTTGGTAATGCTTGATTCTGTTTTTTGAATGAATGATTTAACAGGATGGTCGTTGTATTCAATTACTTCCTGACAATCAATTATTTGTATATAGGATTTCCCACAAAGTTCTTCTCCTAACTGTTCGGATATAGACAGACTATCTCCAAACAAAAAAAGAGACACAGAATCTAGTAAATCGGGGTGATTTTCTAAAAAACTTTGTACTCCATTTAAGTTACATGTGGGAGAATTATCTCCTCCCCACATATCAATCCCAATATTAAAGGGTGTTTTAGCCAAAATTATGCTTCAGCTATTTCAGTTTTATCAATTACGACTTGTCCTTTCCANTATAATTTCTCCTCGTGCCAATATGCTCTGTGAGTTAAGTGAAACTCTCCAGTTGTTGGGCATTGTGTTAATTGTTGACTTGCAGCCTTGTAATGCGTTCTTCTCTTTCTCTGTCTTTGTTTTGACTGTCTTCTCTTTGGATGTGCCATTTTATTGTGTTATTTTTTTAATTCTTTTAATTTATCCCACATTGGGTTTGATTCTTCTGGAGTTTCATTCACTTTATAGGTTTCTAGCTTCGCCAAAACTTCTTGGTTACACTTTCCTTTTGGGTGCTTATGTTTGGCAGGTACAGAGGTTACAAAAAACTCAAATAGCAATTCCGCTACATTTATTTCATACTCCGATTGGTCCAACAACAAAATATTTTCATCTGTGCTTTCTCCTTCGCCAAATTTAATAAACAATTTATTCTCTGAACTTGCTTCTGATTGTATGTTATCACCGCACATATCACACTGGGTGATATAAGTTGCTTGGGTTTTGATAACCATTGCCATCATGGTAGATAGTTTCTCTAACTCTACCGTAGCTTCCAGACTTACGTTGTCTACTAATATATACTGATACTCTTCAAAGAACGATTTTCCTGCAGTAAACTCAAATAGGTGTTTACCTTCTTTTAGCCCAACAAAAGGAATCTTATACTGATGTTTCGTTTCCATAGTTAAGGGTTTAAGGACTGCAAAATTAATAAATATTCCTGAAAATCCACTTTTTTTTTGAAAAAAATATTGTGTAGCTGAAACTATCCTCACTCGACCACTTAGGACACGTTGAATCAAGAAATTCATAGTAATTCCAGCACTCAATTCCTCTTTCAGAGAATTGATAGAAAAGCCACTCTCTCAAGAAACTCCAACAATCTTTCGTGTTTAGAAGCCTGTATTGTGAGTTTGTTTTAAAAAAACACAACAAGAATTTACTTGTTTTGCTAAAACAGCCACAACGTTTCATTTCTTTTACTAAATTTGAAAAAACAAGTTTTAAGCCTCTTTCGAACAAATATTCTCCTAATTTCTATTGAAAAATCACTACCACATACTTGGCTTAAAAGAGGACGCCAGCCAGGAGGAGGTTAAAAGAGCTTATCGGAAACTTGCCTTGCAATACCATCCTGATACGAATAAGAAAGATACCAGTGATCAATTCATTGAAATAAAAGAAGCGTATCTTGCTTTACTAAACCAAGACAATAAAACTTTCAGGACATTACAATCCGAAAAATCTGAAAAAATATTTAGCCGAAAGCATAATAGATGGATGACCCGAGAGGAATTGTCTCAGCTAAAAAAACAGACTAAAGAATATAGGAAGAAAAAAGAAGAACAAGAAGAACTGGAGGCGATTCGCGACTTTGAAAATCTAAAAAAATCGTGGGTTTATAAAACCTTTCCCTTCATAGCCATTTTTGGCATGTTATTTTCTATCACTTTGTTTCTTGATTTTCATTTGTCACCTCAATTTAATTCCGTAGAATACCTCGAAACTCATAGAATAAGTCTAGTTGAAGGAATGCTGGNTGGAACAGCTCAGCCCGGTTATATTCTCTCCGAAATTATTACGAAAGATATAAACGGAAAAGAACATACCGCCTCTGTTCAAGGAGAATTAGCTGGTTATTTTTATACCAGCAATCACATTGAAGTGGTATCTACTCGTATTTTTGATATAGATTTAGGCTACCGAATTGATGACATCTTTTTTATGGACATCAATAAGAAAAGAGCCTTCCACTACCCCATCGGTATTTTTTGCATCGTGATAGTAGTTCTTTCTTTACTGTTTAAAAACCCAACTCCTTTTTTTTACACAGTGTTAAATACAGCAGTATTTGGAATACCGATCTTGATTTTTTTGTTTCTGACNGGATCAATTATTGATTAATNAGTCAGGCTTTCCCGTAAATCTCTTTCTACAAAAGAATTGAACTTCTCG
>JGI26083J51738_10000057_pt1 | contig 48092 bp, 52 predicted proteins | sample SaaInl85LU_5_DNA_FD_51738 | JGI IMG/M metagenome (IMG submission 51738)
CCAGTATTATGACCCTCAGTTCCCAAAAGGAGCTGAGGGTCTTTTGCGTTTGCGTATCTTGCCCCATCTCGGGCGCGCGCATCAACCAGATCGCATGCCTAGTTGCCCCTTATTGAGCCATATGTAGCTGGTTATCATATTGATATGATTCCTTAGGTGCTCTGTGCTCGATCAGTAGATGCGCTTAAACCTGAATTATGCATTAGAAAAGAGCGTTTCTTTCTGAACTGAGCGTTGTTCATACAAAGTTAAGATTCATGGTATTACCTTGATGGTGAACTTGTCGATTGAGTATAGCGATAAGCCGGTGACTCCTTTTGGTGGCATGCATTGATGAAGCGTTTTTTGGATCAAGTGGAGATACGCGAGAAGCTTGGCACGCTTGATTTACCAGAACCGGGTTCGAATCGCGGCTACGACAGTGAGCAGGTCATAGAGTCTTTTGGGTTGAACATCTGGACTGGAGCCAGTCGCTACGTGCATTGCAACTGGCTCCGTGAGGATCGTGTGATTCAGGACATTTTTGGCTACCGCAGTATGCCCTCGCTAATGCATAATCTGGGTTAAACCTCGAAAAACTGGTCAAATCAATGAAACCGAAGCTTCACCTATGAGAATCCTGTGAACTTTTCCAACTAGATTTAGAGCATTTGCTCGATCAGCGTCAGGAGCTCTACAAGTTGTCGAATCGACTGCCTTGGGATGAGCTAGAAAAGAGTTTTGAGTGTTACTACAAAGACATCGCTCATCCTAGATTGTCAGCTCGCCTGCGCACCCGCAGTAATCGTCTGGTAAGGGAGCTCAAGAAGTACCTGCGTAAGCTCAAGGCGATCGCAGGTCGCTTGTTGAGAGACTTTAAGCGTAAGATAGATGCTGGCTTAGGGCTTGAGTATGCAGATGAATTGGGTGTCATGGAACGAGTGCTCCAGCAAAAACGACACGATAAAAACAAGGTTTACTCTTTGCATGACTCCAAGGTGTTGTGCATCGCCAAAGGCAAGGCGCATAAGAAGTATGAGTTTGGTCGCAAGGCTTTGGTGACAATGCTGCGCGACAGTGGTGTGATCGTCTCGGCGGTCAGCTTCGAAGAGAACCTTTATGGCGGTGACACCTTGGCTCCTGCACTTGAACAGTCCGGAGTGATGAGCGGTAAAACTTTTGAAAGCGTGTTGGTCGACAAAGGGTATCGCGGACGCAAAAAGATTAGCCAAAAACTCAGTGCTCACCAGCGAGGTAAACAGCGCAAACGTTTTGAGCGAAGGGCGGCAATTGAGCCAGTCATCGGACATCTAAAAAGTGATTACCGGATGGCACGTTGCTATCTCAAGGGAGCTGCAGGGGCTGGAGTCAACCTTGGTCTCACTGCAGCCGCATGGAATATCAAAAAGTGGATCAATGAGCTTCTTTTTGCTCTTATTTTATGGCCCGATTCAAAACGAGCGAACTTCAGGGCACGTCATCTAAATCAAGAATATCCATCATGGACGACCGCATAGTGTTTTTCAAGGCGAGACTGCTTACAAGGCATGCATAGATTTGTGACAGGGCTATTGATAGGCGCCATGCTCAGTGCGTTGTGCTGTGTTTTGGTCGTGAAGCCGAAGGTGGTCGACACTGAGTCAACTGAAGTTGAAGAGTTTGTGGGCTTTTTACTTGAAGAGCCCGAACACTTTGAATCAGTCCCCTTTCGCGAAGTGGTGAGTGCGGTTTCCGGATGCGAGGTGCTGCCGATCAATTTGGACGATCAGGTCGATGTAGAGGTATTTCGGGCGATTGAGCAGGCCTTAGAACGTGTGTTTCAGCGCCTTTCAGTAGTGGAACATCCAATACATGAAGTTGGACGCGTGAATGAGATTAGTCGTCATATTGAAGATGTATTACTGGCAGAATTAGATGCCTTGGAAGGCTACCAATGCACTGTGCCGATGAATGCTTCTGGAGACTTGCAACGCTCTGGCTATCCAGATTTACGTCTTCTGCAGGAGGCTTCGGGTCGCGTGCTCTATCTCGATCCCAAAGTGTATAAGCAGGGGAGTGAAATGAGTAGCTTTCGCACCTTTTATTTCGAGCCGCAAAGAGAGATCAATAAGATTCTCGACACTGCGAGGCATCTAATTGTCGGCATCGCTCACGGAGGAAAACGTGAGGGGCTATGGCGATTTGAAAGTTGGCGACTGGTCGACCTATACGATTTTAAAGTTCGACTTAAAGCCGAGTTCCAGGCCAGTAACCGAGATTTATATGGGAATCGCGCAGAGCAACAGCAGCCTTGAAGAGCGTGGCTAATCGAGTCTTAGAACGCCAGTGTATTGCGCAGTGTGGTTAGGTAAGGGGATGCCATCGGTTTTTTCCTGTCTTATTCTCCGAACTATCTGACGGCTGCTGGGCTTACTTTTTTAGCAAATCATGGAACAACAGTTGCGCTCAGATCGTTTACCTTTATCACTTTCAGAATATGTCAGATAATGCTCCAGTCGACAGCCCCTTACTTTCAGTTCGTGACTTGAAGGTGCACTTCCCCATCAAGGGAGGTGTGTTACAGCGGACGGTGGATGTAGTGAAGGCAGTGGATGGTGTTTCCTTTGATGTGATGCGGGGACAGACAGTGGGTCTTGTCGGCGAGAGTGGTAGTGGCAAGACCACGACAGGTCGGGCGATTGCTCGATTGGTTCCGATTACAGCGGGAACGATTGCTTATGAGGGGCAGGATCTGGCGAATATGGCGCGTGCTGATTTTTTTGCCTATCGTAAGAAGATACAGGTGATTTTTCAGGATCCCTTTGGTTCGTTGAATCCACGGATGACGATTTATAGTATTATCGCCGAGCCTTTGGACATTCATTTTAAAAGTTGGTCGCGCGCTCAAAAAGAGGCACGTGTTGCGGACTTGCTGGAGAAGGTTGGCCTGAGCGCTGACTTTATGCAGCGCTACCCGCACCAGTTTAGCGGCGGGCAACGGCAGCGGATTGGTATCGCTCGTGCCTTGGCTGTGGAGCCAGACTTTATTATATGCGATGAGCCTGTGAGTGCGCTGGATGTGTCGGTGCAGGCGCAAATCGTGAATTTGCTACAAGATTTACAGGCTGAGCTCGGGCTTACGTATTTATTTATTGCACACGACCTTGCTGTTGTTGAGCACATCAGTGATCAGGTCTTGGTCATGACTGAAGGGAAAATTGTCGAACAAGCTTCTGCGGATGAAATCTATGCAAACCCGCAGCACCCCTATACGATTAAATTGTTGGAAGCGGTCCCCAAGTTGTGAACGTGAGCCCTGTGTGGTGAAACCGAGTGGCTTCTAAATGTTGCTGAGCGAGATAAGCTTTCACTTGATTCCTTAGTCTGAAGAGTTAATTTCTTAGATATGAATAAGACATTACACACATTCCTCGCTGCCACATTACTCGTTTTCGCTTTGGTATTTTCTGGCTGTAATACGATGAAAGGGCTCGGCGAAGACGTCGAAAATCTCGGCGAGAAGATGCAAAATGCGGGAAGTTAAAACCTGTTGGATCGTGCCGCCTTTGGCTTCGCGCTCAGGTGCTTACTTGCTGTAGCAGCCACTCAGCGTAGAGCAAGTCTTGCGGAGTGGTGATTTTAAGGTTGGGCTGATTGTTTGGCACGAGTGTGGTGCCGATACCAATACTCGCAGCAGCTGCGGTGTCGTCTGTGATGTGAAGCTGTTTGGTTTTTACATTTTGGTAAGCCGCTAGAATGTCTGCGTAGTTAAACGCTTGAGGTGTCTCCATGGCCCATAAGCGATTGCGATCTAAATCCTCTAGCATAACTGCCTCGAGCGCGCCTACTGTGGGCACCCGTTTGATTGTGTCGATGACTGGGCGGGCAAGCACGACGGCTGTATGCTTTTCAAGTGCAGTCTGTAGTGCGCGAATCGCAGTGGCTGAGATCAGTGGGCGTGCGCAATCGTGTATGAAGACGTATTGGCAAGCGCTTGCCTGTTGCGCGAGTGCGTTGAAGACCGAGTCTTGTCGTTCTTTGCCGCCGATGGCCCAAGTGACTTGTATTTTGCCAAGGTCCACGTTTTTCAGTGCGTCTGCGAGTGCAGCGCGCTGTGCGTCATCTCGATAAACAATGGTGAATTGATCGGCGACGTTTGCGTCTATGAATGCTTGTATGCTGTGGATGAATACAGGTTTTTGATTGAGCGGGGCGAGCACCTTGTCATCCACGCAACCTTGCATGCGACTACCGCTGCCTGCAGCGAGAAAGAGTGCGGAGTTGGACATTGGGAAAATTTGAAGGCCTAGGCGAGCTCGGCTTGAATCGCGTGTGCGGCTGCGGCGGGATCGTTTGCTTTGAGGATGGGGCGGCCAACTACAATGTAGCTTGAACCAGCGGCTGCGGCTGCAGCGGGGGTCATGATGCGTTTTTGCTCATCAGCAGCGCTCCCTGCTGGGCGGATGCCAGGTGTGACAATGATCGGCTCGGTGCCGAATCGTGCACGAAGTGGATCGAGCTCCAGAGATGAGCAGACCAAGCCTTGAATGCCTGCTTTAAGTGTGATGTCGGCAAGGTGGATGACTTGTGTTTCAGGTGTGGCCTGCACGTTAAGAGAACGCAGCTGCGCTTCATTCATTGAAGTGAGGACCGTGACGGCGAGTAGATTGAGGTCTGGAGCGTGATCATTCCGAGCTTTGTTAGCCCATTCAAGCATTTCACCACCGCCGCAAGCGTGCAGGGTGAGTAATTGCACGGGCATATTGGAGATACTTTGCACGGCTTTGGCGACGGTGTTCGGAATGTCATGGAGTTTGAGGTCGAGAAACACTTTGTAGCCTTTATCGGCAATTTCACGGACGAAGTCAGGTCCGTAAGCCGTGAAAAGCTGGAGGCCGACTTTCACCCATTCCAGGGAATCGCCTAAGCGGGCAAGCATNGCGAGGGCTTCTTCGCGTGTTTCTAAATCGAGTGCCAAAATGAGAGTGCATTTACTTTGATTAGACATGTGCAATGAATTAACAGTCAAGTTGGCTTCAGGCAAAGTGCAAAAATGTGAATTTGTCTGGCTGTGGCAATTTCACCGCTTAGACTGATCTATATGAGTAGTGTTTCTGATTGCATAGAACTGATTTCGCCTGCGAAGGTGAATTTGATGTTGTCGATTCATGGTCCACGGGTTGATGGCTTTCATGCGCTGACTTCGGTTGTGGTTGCCTTGGATTTTGGAGATCGGCTGATGGTGCGTCTATCTTCGAACGGTGAGGATGAGCTCCGTTGCAGTGATTCATCGGTTCCTACTGGAATCGAGAATTTGGTGTTGCAGGCGGCAGCCTTGTTTCGCGAAGCGGTTGAACAAGATGTGTATTTTGAATTTGATCTCGATAAATTGATTCCGATGGGGGCAGGGCTTGGCGGCGGAAGTAGTAATGCATCGACTGCGCTACTGGCAATGAATTCATTAATGAATGAACAGTTGTCGAAGGAGACACTGCTTAAGCTGGCAGCGCAGTTAGGATCGGATTGCCCTTTTTTTATCGACCCTCGACCTTCGTTGGTGCGCGGGCGTGGCGAGATTGTTGAGCCTTTGGAATCTGCTTTGATAGAAGTTTTGCGTGGGCAGCCACTCGCACTGTTTCGCCCTGACTTTGCTGTGAATACGGCTTGGGCATACGGACGGCTTCGTGAGCGCGCGCCCCAATCTTATGAGAGTGAAGCCGAGGCATTGGCTCGGTTTTCTGCATTCGAACAAACTCAAGAACTTGGAATGTTATTGTTTAATACTTTCGAGCCGATCGTCGCTGGTAAGTATATTAGCCTAGACTGTGCCTTAACTGAATTTCGCGAAAAAGGAGTGAGGTGCCTTATGAGTGGTAGTGGAAGTTGTTGTTTTGCAATTCTTAAAGAAAGCGCTCTTTCTTCTTCACATATGCATGAAATCTGTCGAAATGCATGGTGTGAGTCAGTCTTTTGGGTTGTCACTACCATTACTTAAATGAAGAGTAGAAGGATAAGCCGTAATGCATTCTCAATTGCGCCAAATAATTAAATACACGTGCCTGAATCTGATAAAAAAGAAGTCATTTTAGAGGGCATTCCCGCTTCTCCGGGAGTGGCTCATGGCACGGCTTTGGTGTATTTGCAGAATCAGCTCGAGATTCCATCGTTTGAGATCGAGGAGGCGCAAATCGACGATGAAATTGAGCGCTTAGATCAAGCGATTCTAGCAACACGTAGTGAGATCACAGTTGTTCGCAATAAGGTTGCTGAAAGTCTTGGAGAGGGAGAGGCCGCTATTTTTGATGCACATTTGATGGTGCTTGAAGACAGTGCGCTTATCTCAGAGGTCACTACAGAAGTGCGGAAGTCGAAGAAGAACGTGGAGCAGTGCTACAATGATGTGGCTCAGCGCTATATATCGTTTTTCAGTTCGATGGAAGATGAGTATCTCAAAGAGCGTGTGTCGGACATACGCGATGTGACGCGACGTCTTTTGCATAATTTAATCGGTTCTCAAAAGGTGGACCTAGGTGATATTCAGAGTGATACCATTGTGATTTCTGAGGATATCACTCCTTCGGATACAGCGGATATGGACCGCACGAAGTTATTAGGTTTTGCGACGGATATGGGTGGTAAGACGAGCCATTCCGTTATTATGGCGCGTTCCTTACAGATCCCGGCAGTTGTGGGGATGCACGATGCGACTAAGCGGATAAAGAGCGGGGACCAGATTTTACTCGATGGTCACGATGGCATCATTGTGATCAATCCGACTGAGGATCGACTTTTCAAGTATGGTAAGCTCGCGACTGAGCGTCGCAAATTGGATAAGATCTACCATACGGCGATTGCGGAACCCAGTGAAACGAAAGATGGTTCACCAATTGCGTTGATGGCGAATATTGAAGGCGCGCAAGATATGGAGGGTGCCCTTGAGATGAATGCGGATGGCGTCGGGCTCTTTAGGACAGAAGGCATTTTCCTGCGTCACCATGGCTACTCCTCTGAAGAGGTGCAGTATGAGGAATATGCTGCAGTTGCAAAAGCTGCGGGCGAGCACCCCGTGATCATTCGCACTTTAGATGTCGGCGGTGACAAGACGATCGGCGATGAAAACTTTAAAGAAGATAACTCTTTCATGGGCTTCCGTGCGATTCGCTTTTGCTTAGAGAATTTAGGTGTTTTTAAGTCGCAGTTACGCGCGATCTTGCGTGCCAGTGCCTTTGGCAATGTGAAGATTATGTATCCAATGATTAGCGGCCTCTCCGAACTTCGTCGTGCGAATGAAGTGTTGGAATCGGTTAAGCAAGAGCTGCGCGAAGCGGGGATTGCCTTTGATGGCGACATTGATGTCGGAACAATGGTTGAAGTGCCGAGTGCGGCGGTGATTATCGACCTACTTGCCGCTGAAGCGGACTTTCTCAGTATTGGCACGAACGATTTGATTCAGTATTTAATGGCCGTGGACCGTCTCAATGATCGAGTGGCTCATCTATATGATCCTTCGCATCCGGCGGTGCTACGCACTTTAAAAAGTATCATAGATGGTGGGATTCGAGCGAACACACCTGTCAGCATCTGTGGAGAGCTTGCGGGCGATCCTATGTTTGCCGCATTGTTACTCGGTATGGGCGCGAGCTCTCTGAGCCTTACTTCGAGTTCATTGCCAGAGGTGAAATATTTAATTCGTCAAATTGAGATGAAAGAGGCTCAAGCTTTAGTCAATGATGTGCTGCAGTCGAATTCATCTGAAAAGTCGATGGAGCTACTCGAATCGTTTCGTAAGCGTGCGATTGGTGAATTACTTGTTTAAGTTATTGCGTTTGCGAACTATAAAGTTGCTTAAGGGTAAACCTTAAATATCTCTGCTGGTTTTAAAGCAATTCGTGAAAATACTAATCATAACCAGCCGTTACCCGCCACTCGGAGCCAGTGGCCATGATGTGCGTTGTCAGCAGGTCGCTGAAGCCTTGTCCGTCTGTGGGCACCGATTGCAAGTGCTGACTTCTAATTATCGAGTGCCGCCAGGTGGGGTGTCTACAGATAAAGGTGTGTATCGAGAGTTTGTGTTGTCTGCGGATTTGACTGATGAGCAATTGAGTCAGTTAAGCTATCAAGATGTATATGCGATTGATTTTGAAAATACGGGGGCTTTGGATGATCGTCTTTCTCGGTTTAGCCCCGATTTAGTCATGGTGTGGGGGTGTGACCTCTTGTCGAAGTCGCTACTGATGCGTTTGCAGCAAAGCGGCGTTCCAGTTGCATTTGATTTGCATGGTAATTGGTTGCAGTCAGAGGCTTTCGATCGCGATCCTTGGCAATGGTGGTGGAAGCATCAGCATTCTTTTTCTGCCCGTATGCGTAAATCTATGATGACGCTTACTGGGGCGCGACGTCGTGCGTGGGCTAAATTACCAGTTTATGATCGTTCGGAATTAGATTTTTCACTGAGCTGGCTTGCCAGTGAAAGCCTTCGCGAGACCCTTGTGAAGGACGGCCTACAGGAGATATCTCCAGTTCCATTTGTTTATTCCGCCCTCAAACCAAATATCACAGAACCTAAGCGACACTACACGCATACTGGACGTTTGATGTGGGCTGGGCGATTAACTGAGGGCAAAGCGCCTGGACTCGCGCTCGAGGCAATTTCAGAACTGAATAAAATAGGCGAGGAAGTCAGCTTGGATATTTATGGGATGGGAGAGTCCTATGAGCGTAAGGCGATACGTGAGCGCATTAATGAGATGGGGCTACAGGATTCTGTCGAAATGGTTGCGATTCGCTCTGGGGAGATAATGAAGCATTATGCGAATTACGATGCACTGCTTGTCACGAGTCAGTGCGATGATCCTTTTCCTATGACACCCGTTGAGGCAATGATGGTTGGGCTACCATGTATTGTATCTATCGACGGAGGGCTTCCTGAGATTGTTGACGACGGACAGACCGCCTTGTTGTATGAGCGGGGGAATTCGCAGGCTTTAGTCGCAGCAATTCAACGTTTTCTCGGGTTGTCTGATGCAGGTGCCGGACTTGCTGTCGAGTGCCGACGAAATCTACAGCAGAAGTATTCCATGCAGGCCTATATTGATAAGCTACAGGATGTTGTGTTTTCGAAACTACCACTTTAGCCTACCTTTATATGACAAAACAAAACACGATAGCATCGGTTGTTTTCGACCGCCAGACGCCGGTGATGGATCGAGAGCAGATTGACATGCTCTTGATGGTGGATGAGGACGGAGACGATCCCACAGATCTGATTCGCGAGCTCATTTACTTGTTCGAGACTGAAAGCCGCGCAAAGTTCGCCGAATTAGATAGAATCTGTATGGTGGATGCCGTCGTTGATTTACGTAAGGTCGTCCACTTTGTTGCCGGTAGTGCTGGTAACCTAGGCTTGGTAAGGTTGGCTGCGTTTTATAGAGCGATTGAGCAGACGATTGATTCTGGACAGCTGACTGATTTGAGCAATGCGGCACAACCCATACGTGACGAATTCGAATCAGCAATTGCGACTTTTAAGGCTGAATTTGATTTATAGGCCTACGTATCGAGCAGACCTACGTCGGTTAGCTGATATTACAAGATAAGGCTAATTCGTAAAAAAAATACTCAAACTGAGTGACTTTCCCCATGTCCGTGTCTTAGAACAAGGTATGTCAATTATTGATCGGTATGTTTTGAAAGAATGGGCGGTGGGCTTTGCGCTGACGCTTGGAGTGATCGTTGGCATTCTCATTCTACAAAACATGTATGATTCGTTGCCCGATCTGCTCGATTACGATGCGAGTGTTGGGCAGATTTGCTTTTTCTATGTATTAGCTTTGCCGACGTATCTGCCGGCTATTTTACCAATCGCTTTCTTGGTGTCCTTACTGTTCTCGCTCGGTAGTTTGCATCGCAATAATGAGATAATTGCGATGCGAGCGGCCGGCGCCAGCCTCTTCAGAATCAGCCGTTCGCTCTGGGGTGCAGGCCTGGCACTCTCATTTGTTCTGCTGTATCTAACCGCTTCGGTTGTGCCAAAGTCTGTTGAGCAGGCGCGAACTTTTATTGAGAATTTGGAATTCTCTGCTGCGGAACAAGAACAGGATATTCACGATGTCGGTCTTATATATAACCTTGGTTTTGATAACCGCAAAGACGGACGCCTTTGGTTTATGAATCGCTTTAGTGAACGCACATGGCTGGGCTCTGGTGTGAATGTGCATATGCGTGAGGGGGGTGGTTCGGAGGTTTCCCGTATCTCCGCGCGTGAAGCTTACTTTGATAATACTCATGGGCATTGGGTCTTTTTAGATGGGCGCGAGCTCATGTTTGATCAAGACAGTGGCGATGTGTTGAGAGCGCTTCCTTTTGAGAAGAAGACTTTCGAGAGCTTTCACGAAGATCCTGATTTGATGTTGGCGCTGCATAAAGATCCCGACGAGCTGTCACTTTTTGAGCTTCGCCGTATTATCGAAACGGTGCCTCCCGAGGAAAACCCAAAGGTGCACGCTTACTTAGTTCGCTACTTCTCATTACTAGCGGTGCCGTTTAGTTGCTTGGTCGTTGTTGGCATTGCAGTGCCATTTGCGGTTGCGGGGGTGCGCACCAATCCTATGATTGGCGTATCGAGGTGTATGGGGTTCTTCGCATTTTTCTACGTCTTGATTAGCGTCGCCTCGATTCTCGGTGAGCGACAAATTATCTCAGCACTACTTGCTGCATGGCTGCCGAATATCATCATGTTGTTAATGTCGGTTCAGCTGTTCCGTAAGGCACGCTAGCGATTTATTGTTATGGGTTTACAAATCAATAAACCATTGGGTGGGCATCCGTGGGTGCAATTACATGACCTGGAATTCAATGGGCATGACTTGAAAAATGGAACAGCAATCACACTGTATGACCAAGCGGGACATTCACTTGGCAGCGGTATCTTTGATGCGCGGGATCCACTTGCCGCTTGGCGCCGATTCACCTGGGCCGAGGATGTCGCCTTTGATATCGATTACATTGTCGATGCCATGGAGGAGTCCGTGGGGCGTCGGGCTGAAGAAGGCTGCCAACGCCTCGTGAGTTCAGATGCCGACTACTTACCAGGTTTGATTGTGGAGCTTTATGGCGATGTGCTCCTGGTCTCAGTTGAAAACGCTGCAGTGGAAGCGCAGCTCGACGCTATTTTGGAAGTGCTTAAGGAAGGGTATAGTCCGCGTGAGATTGTTGTGCGAAATAACAGCCCTTTACGTGCGGCTTTTGACCTCGAATCTTCAGTGCGCACAGTCAGTGGAAAAAATTTAAAGGGCTACTGGATTGAAATAGACGATTTGTCGTATCGTATCGACTTACTTAATACAGAGAAGCCATGCTTCTATTTAGACCAACGCGAACAGCATGCACTTGTTGGTAGCCTTTGTATTGGGCGCAAGGTATTGGATGGGTTTTCGAATGTGGGCGCCTTCGCATTGCAAGCGATGCGTAATGAAGCAGAATCGGTGGTCGCGATTGATACAAACGAGATGGCTGTGAAAGTGATCGGTGCGATCGCTCAGAAAAATGAGTTGCTAATAGAGGCGGTTCAAGCAGATGTTGGTAACTATCTAAGCACCTGCGAGCCTGGTGCTTTTGGCGTGATCATTCTTGATCCACCTGCGGAGTATTCTAGTGATTTTGAGGTCTTATCTGCGCTCATTCGCCAGGCGTTCTCCATTCTACCTTCGGGCGGAGTGATTGCTACATATTGCCGTAGCCCTCATGTCACTGCGCAGGACTTTGATCATGTAGTGGCGGAAGCAGCTGCATCGGTTGGCAGAGAAGGGCGTATCTTTGCCCGGATCNGCCAGCCATTTGATTTTCCAGTATTACTCAACCTTCCGGAGAGTCGCTATCTGAAGGGGCTTATTCTGCAGGTGGAGTAGTGCCGTCGATCTCTGCTACGTGTTCTCTGAAGGATTGGAGTTCCTCCTTCACGATAGGCAGGAGGAAATACAGCCCGAGTAGATTGGGGAAACACATGGCTAGCAGCATGCCGTCGGAGAAATCGACCACACTTCCGAGTGACATCGATGCGCCGACAACGATGCAGGAGCAGAAGATCAGTTTGTAAGTAAGGTCGGCAGCTTTACTGGTTCCAAATAGGCTGGCCCATGCTTGCTGTCCGTAGTAAGACCAAGAAATTAGCGTTGAGAAGGCAAATAGGGTNACTGCAACGAAAAGCACAAATGGGAACCAAGAAATGACAGAGCCGAATGCCTCCGACGTAATGGCAATGCCTTCGCTTGTTCCAGCAGAGCTTAATTCCGAACCGTAGTTACCTGTTACAACAATAACTAGCGCCGTCATCGAGCAAACCAGAACGGTATCGATAAAAGGTTCTAGCAACGCGACGATACCTTCACTTGCCGGCTTTTTTGTTTTTACTGCAGAGTGGGCAATTGCAGCAGAGCCAATACCTGCTTCATTAGAGAACGTGCCGCGTTGAATGCCCACCAAGAGTGCGCCGATTAAACCGCCGACATAGGCGTCAGGTGAAAAGGCCTTATTGACGATCAATCCGATCGCATTCGGGATTTCTAATAAATTAACGCCTAGCACCGCAAGTGCACCGAGCACGTATGTGATACACATCAATGGCACTAAACGAGCAGTGACGTGGGCGATACGAGTGATGCCACCAATGATGACAAAGCCGACAAGCACCGCGGCTACGGTTCCGAAGACCCAGCGGTAATCCGCTAGAATGCTTTCACTGCCACCACTAATTTCGATAAACTGAGAGCAAGCTTGATTGATTTGAAACATGTTGCCGCCGCCGAGAGAGGCGCCTACGCACAGACAGGCGAATAGAGTCGCCAAGCCAGCTCCCAATTTTGGAAGCCCGCGATCCGCGAGGCCTTTTTTTAAGTATTTCATGGGGCCACCGTGAACTTTCCCATTCTCATCGATTTCACGGTAGCGCACTCCTAGCGTGCATTCTGCAAATTTGGTGGTCATTCCCAGAAGTCCCATGGCAATCATCCAAAATGCTGCACCAGGGCCACCTACAGAAATTGCGATCGCAACACCAGCAATATTGCCGAGACCGACTGTGCCTGATAATGCCGCGCTCAATGCCTGAAAATGAGTGATTTCACCAGGATCGTCGTCCTTTGAGTAGCGCCCTTTGATCGTGCGTATAGCCAGTGCTAAAGAGCGAAAGTTTATAAACTTGAAATAGATCGTCAGAAATACGCCCGCAGCCACAAGCCAGACTAGAATAAAGGGCACTTCTTTGCCAGCGATGCTGAAGGGTTTCCAGAAGACGACTTTGAAAATTGCAGAGACCGCTGGGGCCATTGCATCGTTAATCTGCGCATCTAAAGTCTTTGGTTTGCTAGCTTTGTCAGACTGGATGACGTCGACTTCGCTGGGTGTTGGAGCGTCACTAGAGGGCTTTTCGACGTGTTCGACGACAGCTTCCGCCTGTAGTTCAGCGGGCTCCGTTTGTTGTGCCCATATTGGTGCGAGCAAGAGGGGGAAGAGAATCAAAAACGAGAGCCGTGCGCGTAGTAACTTCATATATGGTAGATGTTTAATGTTGCCGATTGTTTGGCCTGCTCGACCTTTCTCAAGTATAATAATGCCTAGTCAAGCACGGTGCGCTGGATGTGTTTGTGCGGCTAATCGCAGAAATTACATATTTCTGGCCTTCGCGTTGGATTGGGTCGTGTTTATATTGATCTTCTATCTGGTTCTTGTTTTTTATGGGTGCAGCTTATGGGCTTATTTGCAAAAAAAAGAAACGAGACGCAGCCGCAATACGTGCAGAGATACTCTCTCTGTAAGAGGAGTTGGGGCAGGTCGAGAAAGCCCAAGGTGGTTCAAATGGCCCGAGGCATGTGAATGCTCAAGTGGCTCCTTTGATGAATATTGAGGGGCAGGGGCTACAAGAGGTGAAGCCTTCGTCGTCGAATGCTTTGTTCACGACTTTATCTCATGAGCTAAGGACGCCCTTGAATGGTGTTCTCGGTATGGCGCATTTGTTACGAGAAGAGCTGGATAGTCCAAAAATAGACACGCTCGAGAGTTGTGCACAGCATATGCAGTCGGTTCTGCATACCTTGGTGAATTTATCCAAAATTCAACAGCAATGGGGGCATTTACCTGAACATCGCGAATGGATCAACCTACGTGATTTGATGGAGCAAATTAAGAAAAACATCGCACGACGTGCACTCAGTCGCCGATTGCGGATTAAGCTCAATCACCAGAATGATCGCATACGCTTACGTGGTGACTATGNTCACCTAATCCATATTATTGAGACGGCAATCTTGGGCTCACTCGAATGCAAAGATCCGAATGCAGATGTAGAGTCTGAAGAGCTGTTGATTACATGGAAAGTGTTTGATGATAATGTTGAAATCTTGATTGAGAACCCGCTTGAAGTGATGCCTGAGAATCGTGGTTTGCGCATTTTTGAGGTAACAGAGTTAACTACAGGGGATGTGCCTCAGCGCATACGCATGGAGTATCTTTATTGGTCGATCTCGATATCGATGCTAGAGCATTATGACGGTGCAATGATGGCATTGAAAATGAATGGCACGATCGGCGTGAAAACCACCCTTGGCTTCAAGATGGAGAATATGGAAGCTTCAGCGAGTCAGCAAAAGCCGATCGGTGGTTTGAGTATCGAGGCCAAGCATCCTAGCAAGTCTGCGATGCCTGTGTTACCGTTTTGCTTGAGTATTTTAATTGTTGAAGATGACCCGATTAGCCGGGAATTGATGTCGCTACTATTGGAGAGAGCCGGTCAAAATACTAGCAACGCTGCAAATGGGCAGGACGCGCTCGATCTATTGGAGTCGGGTCAGACCTTTGATTTGATTTTGATGGATATTGATATGCCTGTTCTAGATGGCATTATGACCACCCGTGAGATTCGCCTAAAGGAGCAAAGCGAGGGCGTGCCTCAAACTCCAATTGTGGCTGTCACCGCCTTTAATACGCTGTCAGATCAAAGTAAATTTAAGAAGGCAGGTATGGATTATTTTCTTAGTAAGCCTGTTTCCTTTCAGGATTTACGCTCGATTTTAATCGAAGTGACACGATCAGCCAAGTAGGGTGTTTCACGTATAGTGAACAATTTGTAAGGGCATTGTTAAAGCGGTCTGTCCGCATTGAAAGCACTTGCTTCGGGAGGAAATTCACGGACTTTCATCCCCCCCATTTCTTTCAAATGTTCACTCCTCAACTAATGCTTACTCGTTTCATGGACCGGCGTGTCGCGGTAGTGCTGTGTCTATTTGGAGGCACCTTGGTGCAGGCAGAGGTTCGCCCTTATGAGCGGCAGATCATTGCATCAGTGCTCGTCTGAGAGGCAGCTTGCCAGGGAGAAGAGGGCATGCTAGCGGTGCTCCATGTGTAAAAAAACCGAGCTAAAGGAAACCCCAGTCGTGCGGCCGCAGTTGTGGCACGTCGCAAAGCTTTTTCATGTCTCAATGAGATTACTTCGCAAGCTCAGCTTGATTATGGCCCCGCGATTGCTAGAGCCATGAATGATCGCACTTGGGACGATGCCTTACAAATGGTCGACGCATATTGCGCAGGGGAACTGGGCTCAGATATTACAGATGGGGCGACTCATTATTGCATTCACCCGCCAAAGAGTTGGCGTGAACAGATGGCATTCACCAAGCGGATTGGCGCGCATGTCTTTTTCCGTGAAGGCTGAGCCCTTGCTAAGAGCTTAGCTGCATACGGTCACCTGCACCTGTTTAGGGCAAATTGGAGTGGCACTCACTGGAGAAAGTGTTCGGTAAAAATTGGAGACTTGCCTTCGTCGCCGTCGCCGATAGCGCGAAGCAATGAGGTGTGCCTGCGGCAATGACAGAGGCATTGCCCTCCAAATGAAAGTGATTAGTGTCCTCTCGATAAACCTGCTTGAGTGAGTGCTATTTGAGGCAACACAACATGGCGAATTTAGCCGACTTCAGCTTGATTTATTCAAGTCGACACGATGAGATTATGTTCAATGGCTGGCAAAAAAAGTAAACAGGAGAGCATTTTCATTCTGGGGCATCCCATGCATAAGGCCGAGCTTTACAAAATAATCGCTTTTGTGGGATGTGGGCTGGTGTTGATTGCTAGTTCCGTTGCTTTCATTCTACGTGAGCTTGAGTCGCCTGCTCAAGTAAGCGCTTCAGCCGATGAAGCTGTTTCGATTGTGGATACCACTCCTATTAGGCCTACTCCTCCAACTCTGATCGAGGAGCCAGAGGTACGTAAGATCGTGGATATGTCAGCACTTTCAGGGATTGAAGCAGTGCTGGAACGGCACGCGCGTGTGACTGGGTATTCTGAAATTCAGCACATGCGCTTTTATGGCACTTACTCGTCTGCTGGTGTCGAAATGGAGATTATCTATATGGCTAAGAAACCTCACTTTTTCAGGCAGACGGTTATGTATAGAAATATAGAAATGGTCGCTGGCTACGACGGTGAGCAAATGTGGCAATCGCGAGCGCACGGATTTTTTGACGAATCGGATGAGTCGCTCGTGGCAATGAATAATGTTTTATTTATGTTTGGTGTGGCACTTCCTTATCTGGTCTGGGATTTTGAAAAGGGCGTTTCGGCACGTTCAACATTCGAATTATTAGACGAAGAAATATGGAATGGGCACCGCTGTTCAGTTATTAAGAATAGTGGTCTGTTTGATGACCCCATCTATCATTATATTGATAAAGCCACAGGCCTAGAACTCAAACGGCATATGATTTATAAAGCTGCTGGTGAAGCGCAGCATGAGGTAGAGTATCGTTATTTATCTCCGCTTCCAGGGAGTGAATATAAGCTGCCCAGCGGAGCAGAAGTGTATATCGATGGTGCATTGTATGGCACCACAAAGCACGAAAAGTTCGAGATGGAGCTAATTATGCCAGACTTTTTATTTCAGCAACGATAGACGTTTTGCGTGAAGCCACAAAAAAACACACTCTAGATTCAGAGTGTGCTTAAGTTTGAAAGAACTTCGGCTATTTAAGCTGATGTCACCTTCGTGGCGCAAGGACCTTTAGGTCCACTACCGACTTCGAATTCGACATTTTGACCGTCCTCAAGCTTTGCATAGCCATCGGTTTGTATTTCGGAGTGATGGACGAAAAGGTCTTTGCCTCCGTCTTCTGGGGTGATGAATCCGTAGCCTTTTTCAGCGTCGAACCATTTTACTATTCCTGTGCTCATATTTGTTTTACTTACTTGTATTAATCGCAATCCCGACTGCTTGCCAGTATTGCTAGCAAGAGGGTAGCCTAAGAAAAGAGCTTTGTCGCTAATAAACTTAAATAGCAATTTCAGTCTGTTTATTGGCTTGCGAGCCTCGATAATGTCTTCGTTGATTGAGACATGGCTGAACTACCCAATTGCCCTAAATGCGACTCTGAATACACTTACGAAGACGGGACCGTGCTTGTTTGTCCGGATTGTGATCATGAATTTACAGTAGCGGAGAGCGTGGCTGAGTCCGCATCGGCTGAACCCGAGTATCGTGATGCATACGGCACACCCTTGGTGGATGGGGATACCGTCACTGTGATTAAAGATCTAAAAGTTGGTGGCACCTCAAGCACGCTTAAAATCGGCACCAAAGTGAAGAACATCCGGCTCTGCGGAGGTGACCATGATATCGACTGTAAGATTCCTGGCTTTGGTGGAATGAAGTTGAAGACTTCAGTCGTTAAGAAAGCGTAGTCTCGCCAGAGAGCGCTGCAAGTTCGCGGCAGGAAAGCGGTGCTTACGATGAGGCAGGTGCTTGAACCAGACGTAGCTTGAGCGTGGTTTCACCGAGCTCGATGCAATCGCCAGAGACCAGTTTTTTACGTTTTTGTGTTTCAACGACTCCATTCAAAGTCACTTGTCCCTCCGCGATTAAGGATTTGGCTGCACCACCACTAGGGGCGAGGCCCTCAAACTTGATCAGTTTGTAGAGCTCGATCGGCTCACGGGTTATTTCGACTTCTTTTTCCATGTTGCGACAGATTGAGTCGGACGCGCACATTGATGCAAGTGCAGAGTGCTTGGAGGCTCATGTAGGTGAAAGCGATCTTTTAATGATTTATTCGAAGCAGTGGTATTTATTGTTCAAAGGTGCCTCGGCAGCGTTGAACTGCTTTGAGCAGGCTGTCGGCTTCTCCGACATTGCCTGGGAAAACGATGTAGGGCAGGTCGGGAAACTTTGAAGCTTGGTCGGCTGACCAGACGGGCACACCGGGCAAGACTTGACCGAGCACGCGGGCGCGGCGGATCTCGAGTGCTTGAGTGGCAATATCGCTGGAGGTGATACCGCCTTTGGCGATCAGCCATACGGGTTTGACTTCAAGTTGTTTGACCAGCTGGACGAGTGCCTCTGAGACACACTTGCCAATACGTAGGCTCTCTTCTGCATCGTCGGAGCTGATGAGTTGCCGCGATGTCATGAGTAGCACGTCTTGCCCATCGGAGAGGCATTGATGTAACAACTCGGCTGCTTGTTTAAGTGCGTTGTTGCGTTGATCTCCGAGGAGTTCGGGCACTGATAACTCACAGGTCTTTAATGCAGGGTCTTGCAGGAGGACATCTAGTTGTTGAGTCGTTTTTGGCACATACGATCCGGCAACAATCAGACCACCTGCATTGGATGTGTGCAGACTTGTCTGATCGAGCAAGGCTTGTGGCTTTTGCTCAATATAGGCAGGGATGAAGTCGGCCGCAGTGCGAAAAAGAAAGCGTTTTTGCTGTGCTTCTGCGAGCTTCAGACCGGCACAAAAAGTCGCCAGTTCTTGAGGCTTGGCTGCGTTGACGATAACGTAGCTGCCTTGTGGGCATTCAGTCAAACGGGTTGCGATCTCACTTGCTTGAAGACCTGTGGGGATGGAAATCACGTCGTTGCGGTCGACTCGGCCCTCGGTTTTTTCAACAACGTAATCGCGTAAATTCGAAGATTGGTAGCCGAAGGCGGCATCTTTGGCGAAGGGGGTCTGTGCGGCGGGAATGAGTGTGTCTGCATCGCGGACATAGTGCACGTCGTCGATGGTCACGCGTCCGCCGGCTTCAAAGTAGGGGATGAGTAGGGTCGCATGAAAAGGGCCGAGTGCTTCGTTGAGCGTATCGGTCTCCAGTGGAAAGTGCCCGCGCAAGGTCGAATCGCTGCGCGAGACGACGGTGAAGGGTATGCCGCCTGCAGCTTCTTTTAGATTGGCGGCAATCTCCTGGTTCAATGCGCGTGCTTGTGTTGGAGGCATCGCCCGCGAATTGGTTAGGATGAAAAACGCAGGTTCACTTGCGGTGAGTGCCTGTCGAAGTGTCGGCACATCCCAGACGGTTAGAATGTCGAGACTGTGGACTGCTTGTGTCCCGGTGGGGTCGTCGTCGAGGATGATTAGTTTCATTATGCGCCGGTGACTTCTACGATGATGTTGTCGGTAGCGGACTTATCGAAAAAGAGCGCGCGTTTCCCTTGTGTGCCTTGGTGTGCGTTGGGAGCAGTGGCCACTGGGGCGTTCGCCATGGCCTCGTCGACGTTGTCCACATTTAGGCAGAAATGGTGTAGCCCTGGGCCGTTTTTGGCGAGCCACTCATGTAGTGGATGGTCGGGCACGATGGGCTCGACGAGTTGTAAATGCGTGTTGCCGAGGTCAAGGTGCGTGAGGCGCACAGTGTCGTCGTTGACGGTTTCCGAGCAAACCACTTCAAAGCCCATAGTGTCGCGCCAGAGTTTGAGTGCTTCTTCGGTGTTTGGCACTGCGATGGCGAGGTGGTCGAGTCCGTTGTGTTTCATAAATGCTATTCAGTTGGAATTTTCCAGCCGTGCTTGGTAGCGGCTTCGTAAATGGCTTGTTGGGCTTCCATATTCTTTAAGTAATCCTGTCCGCTCGTTTCGAACTCACTGCCGTCGAGCATACAGTCGACGAAGTGTCGCTGACAGGCATAGGGGCAGTCGCCTGCAAACCCACGATCATGGTGCTCGTAATCCAGCGTCACGGCAGATTCGCCGAGTGCTTGATAGTCGATCTTGCCGTCGGTGTGCAAGCGCAGGGAGCCCTTGCTACCTTCGACAAGCATCTCGCCAAAGGTGTAGCGCGCTTTTGTGCCGGTCGGTGGTTCGTTGTAGCGGTTGGCATCCCATGTAGATAGGCAGCCGTTGTTGTGACGAATAATCATGAGCCCGCAGTCCTCGGCTTTGATCACCGGGTTGAGTTGGCGCAGCCAGCAGTCGACTTCTTCGATGTCTCCCATTAAGTAGCGAAAGGTATCGATAAAATGGATACCAGTTTCGTAGATCAAGAGACGAGGGTAGTCGCAGAAGTAAGGCTGGCGAGGTGTGTATGGGGTGTCGCCCCATCCGTCGCCCATCCGCGAGCGCATATTAAGCGAGAACGGGGTGCCGATCGCGCCTGCCTCAATCTGTCGTTTGATTTCCCGATGCCAAGGTTGATAGCGGAAGTTCTCGTGGATCATGAGGCGGACATTACTACAGTTCGCGACGAGCTCTTTGGCTTTTTCAAAACTCCCAGCGAGCGGCTTTTGGCAAATGATGTGGATGCCACGCTTGGCAGCTTCCGTGCACATTTCGAAATGTGTCGGCGGCGGTGTGATCACGTCAACGAAGTCGGGTTGCTCTTTATCGAGCATTTCACGCCAGTCCTCGTAGCTGGTTTCGATCCCGTATTTCTCAGAGATGGTCTTGCGTTTCTCTTCATCAAGATCACAGAAGGCAATGATCTCGACCTCCGGAATACGATTCCATGCCTCGTATTGAAAGTGCCCGAAGTAGCCGGCACCGATGCATACACCTTTGAGTTTTTTCATGATTTGATTGTTTTAATGGTCATGGTAGCTAAGTAAAATAAAGACGTCTCTGGCAGACTCAACGACTTCTTCTTTGATTTCATCTTCTGTAGGATTTTTCAGAATTCTAAGTATTTCATCTTCTAGCCCAAGTAGCACCTCAGAATCACAATGGACGAGTAATTCTGAAATTATCGATTTTTTCCATAGAGTGTCCTTTCCGCACAGTATGCCCCTAATTGGTTCGATTATTTCTTTTCCTTGTTTTGAGAGCAACTCTGCGACTGGAAGAGCGACGGGCCAGTTTATATCTTGAAGCCATTCTAGTAGTTGAGGAATCAATGGCTTGAGGTCCTCATTGGACAAACGCTTAAGCTTCATGATCGAAGCGGTGTCGAATTTGTCATTGGGTAAACTCATATTATAGAACTTTGGTCGGAGCGTCAGGGGTAAATACTAATGGTTTCAAATTGCTTCTAGGGTGTGGCGGATCGTTAAGGATAACGATCCCTACCTCTGTGATCGAGATGGTAGGGCACGATATCCTTATCGTGCCGTTTCATAGCGGCCAGGCAACAGCTCGAGCGGGAGCGCCATCACCTTCGTGGATTTTTAAGGGGAATGCGGCAAAGTAAACCTTTGCGGGGAGTTGCTCAAGATTACAGAGACCTTCAACGATGGTGACTTTACCTTGGAGTAAAATTTCGTGGATTCGGGTGACTTCTTCGAGCTTCGCGACGTCGGCAACGGAGGGTGGTTCGACGCCGAGGACTTTGACTTGCTGATCCACGCACCATCGTGCGAGGTCTTCAGAAATGCGTGGCAGACCGAGTCGGAAGATTTCGTCATTGTCCGCGTGTTGGCTCCAACCGGTCAATAGAAGTAAACTCTCGTTTGCTTCGAAAACGTCTGCAAGGGAGCCGAGATGCTCAACCGTGATCAAGCTGCCCGGTGCAACTTGTTCACGCAGGTCGACTACGTGAGCTGGACCCATACAGCGTTGCAAGGGCAGGGTGTCGATTGTCTCGTCGCCCGCACCAAAGTGCTTCTGCGCATCCATGTGCGTGCCTGCGTGCGAATACAGATGGAGAGTGCGCGCATTCCAGCCGTTTTTTTCGAGCTGCTTGGCTGGCTCATAGTCCACCCCGCGCTGCCCTTTGGTGAGGGTAGCGGTCAGGTCGATAATGTTCTCCGAAGGGATCATGTTTATAAGAAGGTAGAATTTAGAAGGTAGGAGGTAGAAGTCAGAATAGAAGCACCTTCACATTCAAGGGGAGGGTTCTCTTTACAATTAAGCTCATGATCAAAGATGTTAAATTTAGATTGCTGCGGTTTGGTCTCTGTCTCCTGACTTCTACCTCCTACCTTCTACATTCTAGCTTCTGAATTACAGTTCCGCGATCACGGCGTCGGTCATTTCAGTGGTGCTGAGCTTGCCTCCCATATCGGGAGTGCGCTTGCTCGGGTCTGCGAGCACGCGTGCGACGGCGTCTTCCACGACTTGTGCGGCCTCGGTCTCGCCGAGCCATTCCAGCATCATGCCGCCGGAAAGAATCATGGCGACGGGGTTGGCGATATTCTTACCTGCGATATCCGGAGCGGTGCCGTGCGAGGGTTGGAAAATGCCGTGCTCCGTGCCGACGTCGCCGGAGGGTGCCATGCCCATTCCGCCGACGATACCCGCAGCAAGGTCGCTCAAAATATCGCCAAACATATTCTCGGTTACGATCACATCGTAAACGTCCGGCTTGCGCACCATGAAGAGCGCCATCGCATCGACGTAAACGTAGTCACGCTCGACGTCGGGGAATGCCTCGCCGACTTCATCGAAGATCTTGCGGAAAAACACCATCGATGGGAGCACGTTTGCTTTGTCGACTAGCGTGCAATGCTTACGGCGCTTTCGGGCATGTTCAAATGCGGTGCGGCAGACACGTTCAGCACCGGCTCGGGTGATACGCATCACATCACGGCTTTCCATGCCGTCGGATGCTTCCTGATTCAGGCGTGCGGAAAAGAGTCCCTCGGTGTTCTCACGAACAAGTAGGAAATCAATTGGGCGCTCGTTGCCATAACCTTTCAGCGGCGAGTCGATCGTGTTGTAAAGTTTGATCGGGCGCAGACCCGCATACAGATCAAAGCGCTCACGCAGGTCGATTTGCGGAGTCATTTCGCGACCGTCTGGCCAGCGAACGCTCGGCAGACCCATCGCGCCGAGCAGGGTCGCGTCAGTNGCTTCGCAGGCTTGCATCGCGCTTTCCGGGAGCGGGTCACCGGTGCGGAGATATTCTTCGGCGCCGACTTCGTGCGTGCAGAATTCAAACGAAAGCCCCGGGCGTTTCGAGGCGAGCAGGTCCAAAAGGCGCGTCGCTTCGCCGGTAACTTCTTTGCCCACGCCATCGCCGGGGAAAACGGCGATTTTATAGGGCTGCTTATGGTTAGATGTAGAAGGGGGGAGCATGTTGGTCTATAAAGAATGAGTTAAGAACACTTGCCAGATAAATATGGAACGTGCCGTTGCGGACTTCTAAGCCATTGCGCACAGCTAGGCGAATTAGGCGGACGGAATTTGGAACCACGAATGGACACGAATAAACACGAATTAATGAGAGCCATGGATTAGCGTTGGTGCGGCCTTTTCGAATTTCAGTCTTTCTTAGAAGAAGATTTGAGTTTTTGTTCCTCTCGTTTGTTTCGCATTTCAATTCCTAATCGGAATAGCAATGCGGCAAAAAATGAAAGCAAGAGTGGGGCGGTTACGATTAGTAGTGGAATTAGAACCAATAGAGCTGCGCCGATGACTACGAGCAACACGAGGTATGATGGTTCTATCATTTTTATAGAGTGAAAAACCTTCCGCCATGGTGTGTGAAATTTTCAGTTATCTGTGATTAATATTCGTGTTAATTCTTGTCCATTCGTGGTTCCAAACTACTCTGCATTGCCACTACGCTGTCCAAGCACCGCTTGCTTGATCGCACTNAGTTTCGTGCCGACCCATGGGATTTGTTGCAGGAGCAAAATCAAAATAACCCCNCACAGGATCAAGCAGACTGGCCGTTGGAGCATCGGTAACATACTGCCTTCGGTAGTCAGTAGGGCACGGCGGATATTTTCATCGGCCATGGGCCCGAGGATGAGGCCGATCACCAGAGGTGAGATCGGATAATTCATACTCATCATTAAGTAAGCGAGGATGCCAACGGGCANCATCAGCATGAGATTGAAGGTGCTCAGCCCCAGGGCGTAAGATCCCAAGACACAGAGCAGTGCAATCACGGGCATGAAGAGGGGCGCAGGGATACGCAGTAGTTTGACCACCTGTTTCGCCAGAAAAAGTCCGTTACAAAACATGGCCAGTGACGCCAGCACCATCACCGCTGTCACTTCAAGTAAGAACTCGGGTTTGTCAATTGCCAGGGTTGGTCCCGGGTTGACTCCATGCAGCATGAGTGCACCGAGCAGCATGGCGGCCGGGGCACTGCCCGGAATACCTAGTGTTAAGAGCGGAATCAAGGCACCACCAATGCAGGCGTTGTTGGCAGTTTCGGCGGCGATGAGACCCGATGGGTTGCCTTCGCCAAAAGGTTTTTCCTCAGGTTTTGGTTTCTTGGATTTATTGACACCATAGGAGACCCAGCCGGCAATGTCTTCACCAATCCCGGGCACCGCACCAATCCCGACACCGATCATCGATGAGCGGAAGATGGTTTTGATGTTCTTGAAAATCGTTTTGATCTCCGGAACCACACGGGTAAATTTCTGCGCTTGGACCAGTGATTTTCGCTCACNAAGGACTTTGATGATTTGTGGAATACCAAAGGCACCGATGAGCACCGGGACGATATCGAGACCACTATCCAATTGCGGATTATCAAAGGTGAATCTCGGGAAAAACTGTAGTGTATCGCGCCCGACCATTGCCATGAAGAGACCAATGAAACCTGCGATCCAACCTTTGATCGCATTGCCTTGGCTCGCCAAGGTGCCGCTGATGAGGATGCCGAAAATGGCGAGGAGGAAAAATTCGAAGGACGTGAACTGCAGCGCAACGCTCGCGATCAATGGTGCCATCAAGACCAGTATCAGCAGACCGAATACGGTTCCAATCATTGAGGCGGTCGTCGTCAACCCGAGTGCCCTGCCTCCTTCTCCGCGACAGGCCATCGGATACCCATCCACTGCAGAGGCGGCTGCGGCTGCAGTCCCGGGAATATTGATCAGTATGCTTGGATAAGACCCACCGTAAATCGCACCCACGTAGAGTCCAAGAAGCGCAAGCAGGGCAGAGCTCACATCAAGGCCGTATGTCAGAGTCGTCAGCAGAGCGACGCCGAGGGTGGCGGTCAAACCGGGCATCGAACCAAAGATGATACCCAGAAAGCTGGCACCAAAAACAATCGCTAGATTTACGGGGTCACTTGCGATGCCCCATAGGATTTGTGTGAACTGTGCGAATGTTTCAAACATCTGGTTTTATCAAAGTGACTATCTCAGGTAGCCGTAATAGAGGTGATCCATTAAGCGGAGGAAAGCACCCTCAGTTGGCATGGGAACCAGTAGGAAATATTTGAAAGCAAGGACGATCAACAGCGGTAGGAGAATGATGCCGATGATGAGCTGTTTGCGCTGGGTTCGTAGCCCATTTGCTTGCAGATAAATCCAGGTTTGTGCCCATGCGAATCCAAGTAGTGAGAGGACTGCCGTATCGGCTAGAAGTATTTGCTGGTGCTGTGAATCCAGATTCAGAGTGAGCCCGATGATGAATGCAATCAGGCTCGCCACACTGATCATGATCATTAGCTGTCGGTTTAAGGCGGCAGCGTCCGGTAGATAGAAGCGAGCGGTCAGACATAGCAGGAACAGCCAGCTCGCGATCATGAAATCAGTATTGGGGATCAGACCCACTACATAGAGCACAAATAAGACGATGATTTGTAGCTTGGCTCGCTTGCTTTCATTCAGCGTTTGNACNCTCCAAAATGTTTTTTGCACTACCGTGCTCCAGCCCAACTNTGAACCAGACTTAACCATCTGAAAACCACTCAAAACCAGTAAGCAAAAACCAATGAACAGCGGCATGAGGGCCGGTGACACATACCAAGCATTCGTGACCCCTCCATAGTCGCCTTCGATCGGATATTGACTGCTTTGCCAGATNATCCAGAGGGCAAAAATAGCNAGCGCACAGGAGGATATGAAATCCTTGCGTGCAGCAGTATCCGTTGGGCTATTCGTGCTCATGTCAGGTAATTAATTGGGGCGTTCAATGTTTAATGTTTCCGGATGTCTGCGGGTCACACCGAGGTCCTGTAACGTCCATGCAAAGAGTGATTCTAATGTGCTGAACTCCTCTTTGGCGGCCTCACCGGATGCGCCCGAAATAACAAAGTAATTCTGCTTCGCCCAGGTCTGCACTTTTTCACTTTGAAGGGCTTCTTCGAAAGCTTCAGTTAGTAGCTGTTTGATCTCAGGAGAGGCGTCGTCCTTGATCGCAAAGCCGATTACCTGTGTGATCGGTAAGTGCTGCTGCAGCTCTGGAAACACNTTCAAGGCCGATGGGATGTCGCCAATGGTCGGATCACTAAAATCATCGGTTCCAAGCATGGCCAAGGGACGTAGCTGACCGCTCTTGATCAGTTGCTGCTGCTCGGCCAATGAGGTGATGACTAGATCGACTTCACCGGTAATCGCTGCCGTTTGAGCTGGGGCAGATCCCGGATAGGGGATGAAACTGAGCTCGGTATCCGAACCTTTTGCAAACGCCAGTAGGTTTAAATGGTGTAAAGAACCAGAGCCACCAGCAGATGCTTTCAAAGTGCCTGGGTTTGCTTTTGCATACGCTACCAGCCCTTCAATATCTGTGAGCTCCGAATCCTTGGAGACGGAGATTAGGTCCACCGACCCACCCATGATGAACGGATACCAGATGTCCATACGCTCATCCCAGCCACCCATGACCGCGGCTGTCACGCAAGACTCGCTGAGCCCTACCAGCGTGTAGCCATCACTTGCCCGCTGCTTTACGTAGTNGAGCCCTAGCGAGCCCGCTATGCCGCCTGGCTTGTTGCTCACATTGATGTCGACACCCAACACACGCGCGAGCTCACCACTGATCATACGATTGGCAACATCCGTGCCGCCGCCTGCGGACCAGACCACGATATTACTAATCGGCCTAATTGGGTAGTCCAAGTTCTCGCTAGGCAGTTTATAGGCAGCCAGCAGAACGCCCGCGACAAGGAGGACCATTACAAGATAGACTGGAGCCTTACGCACGGCTTTAGCTTGTATAGATGGCTCCATAGTTGAGGGNTATGAGTTTTCAAACAGGTAATCAGCGATAATCGGTGTTTAGCGATTGATCGGAAATTATTCTTGTCAGCATTGAATGCCGCAGGGGGGAGTAGACAGAGGGGGTAAGAATATTCGGGAATTAATAGAGAGATCGAAACACTTGCCAGTTTTTTAATTAGTTTTTGGCTGAGCCAATATCCCCAAAACGCTCCATTTTATACGAGGAAACTAAGGAGGCCACGAACCAAGTCAGCATTTAGATCAATTATTTTTTATAATCGATATTAGTCGCTGTTAGGTTTGTGTATTTCGATTTCGATGACGCTATGTCGATCCTCGTCAAATTTTATTCTGTAGGACCACCCATTCCCTGAATGTGATGAAGTTCCTAGAATTGGTTCTTCAAAAATCTGTGGGTATCTTTGATGTAATTCTTCAAAAGTATCTCCTACCTCGACTCTCTCGATAACTGCGTAAAGTGCCTTTTGTCCAATGGCTCCGTCTGCCAAAATGTGGGTCGTGTATGGGAAATACGCTATCCCAAGAGGTAATAGAACGAATCTTACGAACGGGAAGAATAGTATCGGTAATAAAAACGAAAAACTGGTAGGTATGGGGAACTTTGCTTCTAGAAACCAAAAAATGCTGCCGCCGATCACTCCAATCAAAATCGGCCACCAGATCAAAAATATGATTCCGAATTGAAACAGTGCAGCTACGAGTAGAAACGACAAAGTCGTTGCAAGCGTCCAAGACAATAGGCAAAGCCAGTATTTTGTTTCACTGCCTCTTCCGATCTTCAAAGAAACGGGTAATCCAACCAGTAGCCAGCCGAGAAATGTGAAAATTAATGGCCAGAATAGGAAAAAATCAAAGTCAGTGATATATCCGAATCCGGTCGATCGGAATTGCATCGAAGTCAATAAGCCAATNAACGGAAAAAACCAGCCGATGAATGNGGAGAAGAAGCTATGAGCTGCTTTATTCATTTCCTTCCTAATGTCAGTATTTCAATACCTCTTGACCCACCTTGAACTTGATTTGCTTGAGTGGAAATAAACAGGTTCTAAATAACTGATGCAATCAATTAGGGTGTCTACTGGTTTTTACCTTTGGTTTATTCGCCAGCGACTTTTTCCGCTAGCTACATTGCTGCTGGTTGGTCGGTATATCCTTCAGCGCCTGCAGGTGTATACCAATGTGCCATGTCGATGTCTGGATTGAGTTCGAGTCCTTTTGCCCAGCGCTCAGCNACGTCTGGTGTGCTGATGTAAGGCCGTCCTATTGCAATCATGTCGGCTGCGCCATTTTCGATAGCGGCTTCGGCGCTGNCTTTGTCGTAGCCGCAGTTACCCATGAGTGGGCCGCTGAAGACTTTGCGGAAATCTTGGAGTGTCATTGGTTCGCCGAGTTCATGGAAACCAAATGCGAGGCCGTCCATTACGTGTAAATAGGCGAGGCCAAATGTATCGAGTTGACTGGCTGCGTATGTATATTGCTCGCGGTAGTCGGTCGAGCCCATGTCGTTGAAGGCTCCATTAGGCGATAGGCGAACGCCAACTCGATTAGCGGGGAAGACTTCGCAGACTGCGGCGACGACTTCGAGCAAGAGGCGTGTGCGATTTTCAATACTGCCTCCGTATATGTCTGTGCGGTGATTTGTTTTTGATTCTAGAAATTGGTTGAGTAAATAGCCATTTGCTGAGTGCACTTCGACTCCATCGAAGCCTGCTGTCTTGGCCCGTCGGGCGGCGACCTTGTAGTCCGCGATGACGCCAGCGATTTCATCTGTTTCCAACGCGCGAGGCACTTCGTAGTCCTTTTTGCCTGCTGGTGTGTGAATCTGGTCGCCGTCAATTTTTATGGCAGATGCGGAGACTGGAAGCTTGCCGCCATGGAAGTCGCTGTGTGAGGCACGCCCAGTGTGCCAGAGTTGCAGAAACACGGTGCCACTGTTTGCATGCACGGCTTCGGTAGTTAGTTTCCATGCTTCGGTCATCTCGTCGGTATAGATGCCAGGGGAGTGATTCCAGCCATTGCCTTGCGCGGAGATCGTGGTGGCCTCTGTAATAATTAGGCCCACACCTGCGCGCTGCGAATAGTATTCTGCCATCAAGGCATTGGGGATGCGATCTGGACCTGAACGAGCACGTGTCATCGGCGCGAGTGCGATATGATTTTTTAGTGAGAGGTCGGAGAGTGTGGTCGGTTGGTAGAGCTTTTGTGTCATGTCTAAATGAGGCTAGATCGTGTGGATGTTTAGGCGGGGCATGTGCTTCACCTGAGTGTGCGAATGCTAATTAAGGTCACCCTTAGGAAACTCTTGCGGATTGGTGATCTGCATGGAGCGAAAGAGCAGGCCAGCAATGGCTGCCGCGACGATTTGCACTGCAACATAAATTGCCAAGGCACCCCATGGGATGAATCCATTGATGCATAGTGCGAGCGTTACTGCTGGGTTGAAGGCTGCAAAAGAGATGGGGCCTACGGAGTAGGCTCCAGCTGTGACAATTGCACCGATTGCGATGCCATAGAATGGATTGCCCTTGGTGCCGCTTGCAATCGCGACATTTAGTATGACCCACATCAGTGCGAAGGTGAAAACAAACTCGGCGAATAGGATGCGTCCGTAGTCGATCTCGATAGCTTTAACGCTCGCGATACCAGCTTGGTTTAAGAGTTGGACACTGAACGCAGCTGCCACGGCTCCGAGAATGATGACGGCTACAAATGGAATGAAGGCCTTCTTCGGGTGGGTGCCTGCAGAGAGGTATGTGACGGTTGTCGCTGGGTTGAAGTGCGCTTTGGAGATGTGCCCGCAGCTATATACGAGTGCGGCCAGTCCAATGCCTACGGCAAGTGGAGTGAAGGCGCCAGCCCCTGGGTCGGTGACACACATTCCTATGATTAAGTAGAGGAAGTAGGTGCCGATGAACTCAGCAATCAGTTTGTTTTTCATCGTAGCGGGATGCTGGATACGAGATGCGAGTGCATGGTTGATGCCTCGTATGTCGACACTTTAGTCAGGCGTTTTTCGAAATCGCTTCGCGATAACCAAAGGCATAAGCCTCGAAGACTAATTTAATTTCGTCGCGAATTCGGCGGAACGCGTCGATCTCGCTTTCACCTTCACGCTGTGCATGCGGCGGGTCTTCGAATCCCCAGTGGTAGCGGTTTACTTGACCTGGGAAGGTCGGGCAAGCTTGGTCGGCGTTGCCACAGACAGTAATCACGGTGGTGATCCCCTGGTCTAGGTATTTATCTAGGTGATCTGAAGTATGACCTTCGGTGCTGATGCCGAGCTCTTGTATCGCTTGAAGGGCGAGCGGATGGATTTCACCTTTAGGCTTTGAGCCTGCACTGAAGACCTCGAAGAGATCGCCTGCTATGTTACGGAGGATGGCTTCTGCCATGTGACTGCGACAGGAGTTGCCTGTGCAGAGAATGAGAACTTTTGGTTTAGACATAAGATGTGCGGGATGCGGGATGCGAGATGCGAGATGCGGGATGCGGAATACGGGATGCGGGATACGGGATGCGGGATGCGNGATNCGGGATGCGNGATNCGGGATGCGAGATACGAGATTATTCGTTGTAGGTTTGTGGGTCTTCGTTGATTGCTGTGTTGTNCTGTTTTTCGACTGAGGTGATAAAGCGATTTAATTTTCTGCCGAGTTGGTCGAGGCGGGTGTGTATTTTTTTGTAAAGTGCGGAATCTGTTAAGGACTTTGTTTCGTAGAGGGTTTCGAGATGGTCGATGGTTTCATCGCATGAAGCGTGAGCAAAAGTGAGAAAACGAATGAAGTCGTTTTTATATCTGCGACGACCGTATCCTTCGACGATGTTGGATTTAATGGATTTCATCGATCTGCGAATTTGAGAGGCTTCTTCGTATGCTTCAAATTTCGGGAGATCGCGAAAGGTCATTGCGTGAATCTCAACCGTAAGTTCGCGAGCGATCTGCCAAATTTGTAAATCTTTATAGCTCATATTAAATCATCCCGTATCCCGTATCCCGTATCCCGTATCCCGTATCCGGTATCTCATATCACCTTCGCTAGAAGGTTCAGCAAATAGCCGGTAAAGATGATGGCGAGGGTTGTGATCCCAAAGTAGATGCCGATCAGTTTGAGGTGCATGGTGCGGCGAAGCATGATCGCTTCAGGTAGGCTGAGCGCGGCCATTGCCATCATAAAAGCGAGTGCGGTGCCAAGTGGTATGCCCTTTTGGAAAAGCACCACGGCAATGGGCACGATTGCGGCACAGCTACCATACATCGGCACGCCGAGCACGGTGGCGATGGGGACAGAGAAGATACCGGTGGCTTCCATCAGCGCATGGATGGTTTCTTGCGGTATATAATTGTGAATGAAAGCGCCGATTCCGACTCCGACGATCACCCATAGCCAAATCTGTTTGATGACAGTAACAGACTCATCCCAACCATAACGAAGGCGTGAGTTGAAAGTATGTTTGACGGTTTCAGATTCCGTATGTGCGGATGCGATGATGTCGGCCTCTAGGTGTTTCTCGAGTTTGAGTTTGCCGAGTATGGCACCTGCAACGGTGCCGATGAGTAATCCACTGCCAACGTAAGCGATGGTTACGGGTAAGCCAAACTCACCGACCATAAGGATCACGAGGTATTCGTTGATGATGGGGGAGGTGATGAGAAAGGAAAAGGTGACGCCGAGTGGCACGCCTGCTTTGAGTAAGCTAATGAAAATCGGAATCGACGAGCAGGAACAAAATGGGGTGATTGCGCCGAAGAGTGCGGCTATAAAATTGGCTAAAATGCCACCGCTTCCCATCCATCGTTTCAATCGGTCCTCTGGGAGCCATGTGCGGACCACGCCGATGGCGAAGATCATCACTGCAAGCAGAATGAATATCTTGATCGTATCGTAGAGGAAGAAGTGCAGCGCTCCGGTAAAGCGCGACTCCGGGTCCATGCCGATCCAGTCGTAGATCAGTCGGTCGATGAGTTGTGTGAGCATTTGGGTTTAGTTCGGCTGAATTTGTGATGCTGGAAATGGGCATTCAACAAACACGGGTTTAATATCTCGTTTAGCAACACTTGCCGCCTTTGCCCTTGTCGTCNGGGGAGCAGCATTGGTTTTTTGCAGCCTCATCGGCTTTGGTCTTCATGGCGTTGTCCATTTTGGTGAAGATGCGTGAGAAGAAGCCGGGCTTTGTCTCCGCGGCTTCTGGGGTTAATTTTCCGGAGCTTGCTGGGTCGTGTTCGTTCATAAGTTGTATGCCTTTGGTGTTTGGCTTGATGGTGTTGACGAGAGTCGGTCGGGCAGGGGTGTCTGAGGACGGCNTCAGCAGCAGTCGATCTGTTGGCAGATCGAACTAGGGCAGTCTTCTTGGTTATCCGTGATGCGTAGAATGAGTTTTCCGCGTTTGAGCAGGTCCTCCTGCAGTTGGTTGCATTCGCTGNAATCNGCCTCGCGCAGGTAGTTTAAGTTGTTTTGAATGAGCCCGTGGATCGGTTCTTTAATCGAGTAGATCATCCATGTGCCTTCGCGGTGTGATTCAACTAGCGCCATCTGCTTCATAATGGAGAGCTGCTTCGACATTTTAACTTGTGAGACATCGAGGATTTCTTGCAAGTGGCATACGCAAAGTGGCCCCGCTTCTAGTAGGTTTAGAATGCGAAGCCGTTGTGTATCGGCAATGCACTTAAATAGATCGGAGGCTTCCATGTGCCTGTGNATTCACTTATTGGNATATACTGTCAATGGTATATTTTAAATGAAGTGGCTATTCTGGCTTACCTTGGCGCATGCATCAGAAGTCGGCAGCTATACTGAAACGAATGTGGCATTGTCATCTGGCTGGATCTACTTTTTAAGCCATTCTTAGATAAGATCATGTTAATTCCGCTTTTAGTTCTCTCGACTGTTTTNTTGTCACTCGCGTATCGCTTTTACGGTGCTTTTTTAGAGCGTCGTTGTCGTATCGAACCANAGCGCGAGACGCCTGCTTGTGAGATTAATGATGGGGTCGATTATGTGCCAACGCGTGCTGCTGTGTTGTTTGGGCACCACTTTTCATCGATTGCAGGCGCAGGCCCGATCGTTGGGCCGATCATTGCGGCCTCTGTATTTGGATGGGCGCCGACATGGATCTGGATTATTGTGGGCTCAATTTTTGTTGGTGGGGTGCACGATTTTGGGAGCACTTTGATGTCTTTACGNTACCGCGGGCGATCCATCACGGCGACCTGCCGAAACTTGATTGGCGAGACAACGGGAAAGTTATTTTTGGTCTTTGTGTTGCTGGCTTTGGTCTATGTGATCGTCGTCTTTTTGGACTTAACCGTGACTGGTTTCGTGAATNAACCCGCCGTCGCGACCTCGTCGGGCTGGTTTATCTTTGTGGCGTTGCTCTTTGGGNTGGTTCTTCGCAAGAGTGCGGTATCATACAAAATCGTGATTCCATGCTTTATCGCGCTCACGTATCTTGGGCTATGGGTGGGTATTGAGTTTCCTGCGTTGGGAGTGAGTAAGAACGTATGGTTACTGGCAATTTTTGCCTATTGTTACTGTGCGGCGATTCTCCCAGTGAGTGTCTTGATGCAGCCGCGAGATTTTTTGAGCGCGACGTTTCTGTATGCGATCATGGCGCTGGGCGTTCTTGGTTTATTTGTTCGTGGAGGTGGTTTTGAAATACCGGTTTACACCAGTTTTCATCCCTCAGAATGGAGTTACCTCGTTCCATTTCTGTTTATCACAGTGGCATGCGGGGCTTGTAGTGGATTTCACAGTATCGTGAGTAGTGGCACGACTTCGAAGCAGATTCAGACTGAGCGAGATGTGCGGAAAGTATCTTATGGATCGATGTTGATTGAGGGGTTGTTGGCAGTTTTTGCACTCGCCTGTATCGGTGTTTCGGGAGGCATGGAAGGTGGACCGGTTGCTGCGTTTGCACGTGGTTCAGCTGTCTTTTTTGGGGCGATTGGTGTGCCAGAGGACATTGGCTTGACTTTTGCGACTTTGGCAGTGAGCACGTTCTTGCTGACGACGCTGGATACGTGCACGCGTTTGACGCGCTTTTTGCTAGAAGAGTTGTTCGACTGGCGTAGCGCGAGCAGTCGCTACCTCGGAACCTTTATCGTGTTGCTCTTACCAGCGATCGCTGCGTTTGGAACGTATACGAGCCCAGATGGCACCGTGCTGCCTGTTTGGAAAGCGATTTGGCCTTTGTTTGGAGCGACCAATCAGCTCCTTGCCGCTCTTGCTCTAATTACTTTTGTGGTGTTCTTAAAGCACCGGCGGATTGCATTCACATTCGCTTTGATACCGGCAGCAGTCATGGTCGTGATGCCAATTATGGCATTGATTATGATGGTCTTCCAGCATGGTGCGTTCAGTATGCTAGGCGGGATCGCGCTCGCCATGGTTTTGCTCGGCCTGTATGTGACCGTGATGTCGCTCAGATTTGTGATGGCACCTCCTGCGATAGAAATTGCAGAAGCGTGAGTTGCTTGAAGCGCTGTTGCACGGCGAGGCGCTTATGTGATCGGGTGATCGGCCTTAGAACCAGCTGACTGGATCGAGTTGATAGAAGTCCTTTAGCTCTGCGTAGAGGTCTGGGTGTTTCGCTTTGAATTGCTTGGGTTTTTCAAAAAAGGTCTCCGTGGCAACGGCGAAATACTCTCCTGGATTGGTCGTGGCATACGGATCTAAGACAGTTTTTAAGCCGAGCGTGACTTGCTCGATAAGCTCGGCGCAATGTGACCCGAGGACGCCAGCCCAGGTGTAGAAAGCCTCTTCACTTTTAAGCAGAGGCACGCCATCGATATCGCCGTCGAGGGCATCCAGTTGATGTGCAAATTCGTGGAAAGTGACGTTGTGGCCGTCAGAGATGTTGCGTGCACCACCACTGACGGAGTCCCATGCTAAACGGACGGTGCCGTCTTCCCAGGACTCGCCTTCGCAGAAGACGGTTGTTTCTAAAATTTGCCCATCAGGCTCGATGCTTTCGATCGTCGAGCTAAAGGCACGAGGGTAGAGTAATACTGTATTTAGGCCGGGGTAAGGGGGCCCTTCATGGCTGAGCACCAGTAGACAGGCTTGTCCCGAAATCGATAGAATGATCGGGGTGGTGAGCTCAATACCTTCACATCCTTCAAAATGCGTGGATTGAACGAACGCCGCGATTTTATGATGTAAGCGGTCTTGGAGTGGTTGAGGTAAGCGGGTATAGAGTGGAAGAGTTTCGTGTAGGTGATGAACCCACTCAGCTTTGAAGGCGAGCTCGCTAGAGAGTGCCGCCATTTCATTCTTGAGCTGATCTAATATGTTCATTGATGACTCACATTGGACCGTCAGCTTCGGAAGCTAAAGAATAATGTGTCAATATTCGGTCATGCTGGATCAGAGAGCTTTATTGTGTGAAACCGAGCGGGCATACTTATCTGTCGCTTATACCTTGAACTCTTTGGCTAAATACGGATCCTAGCGAGTGATTAAGCGGTTACCCCTACCATGCATACCTCTATACCTAGCGTTGAGTGCTTCTGTTAGTAATGCCTCGATAAACATTGTTTTAGATTATGGTGCTACTTCGGCCGCTGATGTGGTAACGTATGGTGCGGCTTTTAATGCGGCTGAGACATTTTGGGAGTCGAACTTGAGTGGATATCGCGACGGTTTATTGGCGCCGACTTCTGTGATCATGAATGTGGCACTAGGAAATATTGATGGGGCCGGAGGCACACTTGGTTCCGCTGGGCCGACACAGGTTAATATTCAGGGTAATTTTTTAGAGACCACGCAGGGCAACATGACCTTTGATACCTCCGATCTTGGTTCATCGGTGAGTGCGGGGACTTTTGAGGCAGTGATTCGTCATGAGATGGCGCATGTGCTCGGCTTTGGGTCGCTATGGAGTAGTAGCGCCGTGGGGCTGCCTGGTTATCAAGAAGTTTACGTCAATGGCAGCGGGCAATATACAGGTGCCTTTGGATTGGCCGCTTTTCAGCAAGAATTCGATCAAGCAGATGCCACCTATGTGCCGATAGAGCTCGATNGAGCTGCAGGAACGGCAAACGGACATTGGAATATGGGCATCGATCTTGGGGCCGAGTTTGAAGCTGTCGATTCTCGAGATGATCCTGGAGATACCATTGTGTATACCAGTGTCTTTAATGGAAAGGTTCTGGATAATGAACTGATGACTGGGTTCCTTAGTGGTGATGCATGACTGAGCAACACGACACTGCAGAGTTTTCGCGATATTGGCTATGAGACCGTTCTCTCTCCGGTGCCGGAGCCAGCTTTATTTTCCATGCTCTTCGGGTGCAGTGCCTTGATCTTAGTGTTAAGTCGGAGGAAGGCATCTGCGCACCAATCAGTGATCACTTAGGCTGCTAGCGATTTATCAATGAAAGCATTCGTGCCCACAAACTCAGTTAAAAAGCCAACCGATAGCCGGATTGAATCTTTCATTGAAAGTGATGAAATCGGTCTGATTTTGCCGGTAGCGGGACTTCGGTCGAGTGTGACTTGGTTTTTCCTCGTCTTTACCATCATCTGGAATGTGAGCAGTTACGCAGGCTTTTATGCGGCATTTAGTGAGGGAGATGTCGAGGGTCAGGTATTTTGGGTCCCATTTATGATGATCGGTGCAGTGACATTTTGTATTTTTCTCTACTTACTAAAGGCGGAAATTTCGATTTTGATAGATCGCAACACGGTGATGTTATCGCGTAAGCTTTTTGGAAAATCATTCAATAAAACACGACCCTTCAAACAGCTACGTAAGGTTGAAAGTGTGCACTGCTACAAAAAGAATCGAGTCTGGGTGCACGGAGTCGGCTTAATTTTTGCAGATGGCAAGTGCTGGAAGTTTGGCCCCCACCTAAAAGAAGAAGAGAAGGCGTGGATTCTTTCCGAGATCACTCAAGTTAAGAATACCATACGAGCTACTGNGCACGAAGNCTNGGGAGGCTATTGAATCGCTTCGAAGATCTCCTCGACGCTTAGGCGTGTTGTATAATCTGGATTGTAAGAGCGGAATTGAATGATGCCATCCTTGTTCACGATGTAGACCGCAGGCACAGGGAGGAGGTGGTGTGCTTGCCCTGATGCGGCTTCAATATCGATATTGTAGCTATCGAGTTTTTCAAGCGTAGGCGTATCGACTTTGAATGTGAGCCCGAANGCACTGGACGCCTCCATCAAAGAGTCGGAATAAACGGTATAGTTGATTTTTGATTCGTCGCTGTATTCACGCACCTTTTCTGGGGAATCTGGAGAAATCGCGATGATTTGGTAACCCTTGTCGATGAGGGTTTGTTCGACCTCGCCGAGTGCCGCTAGATGGCGTGTGCAATAGGGGCACCAACTGCCACGATAGAAAACGATAACGCTATTCTTTTGAGCAATCAGATCTCTTAATTCAATGCGGCTACCGTCGGCTTGTGCGAGGGAAACGTCTGGCGCTGTGCTGCCAACCTCGACGGGATTGACTTCTGTCGCTTTATCGGGTGCGGCAGAGAGTAGTGATGGCAGCGCAGTGCACAGGCTAAAAAGAAGGGTGATCGCGATGGTGTTATTCATGCTGCTTGGAGCACAAGGCTCGGTGCTTTATTCCTGAGGCGTATCGACTATTTTCTGACGAGCACGACCCAGTCTTGATCGACCTCGCTAGGAGCCTTGCCGATAGAGGCACTTATGCCGCCTTTGAGAGATTTACCGTCAATCAGTTTGCCTCCAGTTCTCGGGTTGAACCAGTGCACTGTATAGTCGCCAGATGCTTTGCTGAGATCGAGTTGCGTGCTGCCGCCATTTTTAAGGTAGATCAAATAGGCTTCGCCATCTTGTGCGAGGCACCAGCTGTCTTTGTTGCTGCTGAGATTGTGCGCGGCGCGCATATCCCAGATAGCGACTTGGTTATGGCTGAAAAACTCGAGAGCGTAACGGCAATAGTCCCACCATTGATCGCGACTGCGGTAGTCGATACAAGTCAGATCAGAGTGTGCAGCTTTGTAGCCAAAGTAATATTCAGAGCCGTAGCCCTGATTCATCAAGCAACCCCAGAGTGCATTGCGTCGGCCGTCTTCGTGCGAGTTTGCTTTGTCGTTGTCGGGACGTATGGCGAAGGAGGCGTCACCAGGCTCGTCGCATGCAACTGCCCAAGGACGGCCTGCTTCAGCCGAGCTTTTAATATAGCGGGCAACGCTTTTGGGCACATTACTGAAATCTGCTTTATTAGTTTGGAGTGAAAAGCCGGTCAGCTTTGATTTGTCTCCAAGTAAGTCGTCGCCGCTTTGTCCGTTATGAATGACGAGGTGGTGGCGATAAGGGTCGTTGTCGTAAAACCATTGAGCCATGGCTTGGCGTTGCTCGGTGCTTTGAGAATTGCCCTTATGGTGCCTTTTACCACCCCAGATGCCGTTTTCTTCGCCGAGGTTCCAATTGAGTGCGAGGTGGTGTCCGAATCGAGCGACTAATTCGCGATAGTAGAGGCGGCGTTGTGGGCCCGTGTCGCCGTCGTCGAGCAGGCGTTCATTTTCAGTCTCCTGTGTTTTAAAGTGGAGAAACATGCCGAGTTGATCCGCGTGCTCAAAGACGATTTCCCACTGATCGAGTTTGGAGCAGTCCATGCGTGCACGTTCCTTGTAGTTGGTGTAGGGGAAGACGTTGCGATCATCGCCTTCGATGTTGAAGGTGAGGAAGGATACAGCATTGAGGCCCTCACTCGCGAGGTAGTTCACTGCGCCGATAATGTCCTTACCGCGTCCGTCGCCCCATGTGGGATCGCCGGGCTTCCAGTCGCGCTCGTGAGCGGCCCATTCTTTGACGAGTTGGTCTTTGATGCCATCGGACTTGAAGTCGCCGTCGAACTCTTCGTAGGCAAGAAAGTTTTCAGGGGCATCGGCTCCTTGTTTTAAGAAATACTTACCTTTCCCAGCAAAGCGTAAGTAATGCCCGCCAACATATTGGAGGCGCCCTTTGGCACGATTGTCGCGGCCAGTTTTGTCGCTCGCTTCAATGTTTAAGCTGCCAGTCGTGCCGTTAAAGGCGATGCCTTTACCGGATTCGATGGCTTCACTGATGGCAATATTTGGACCGCCCAGGAAGCGTGCTTCGTAGGTCCATTTGCCGACTGTGTCAGGTGCAAAATGGACGCGCCAGATGTTGCCACTGTCTGCACTGGTATGCCCAGCGTTGCCATCTGCAGCGTAATAGCCGGGGACGGTGTAAGACTTGCCACTAGCGGCGTGCGTGAACGTTACATCGAGCCGGTAGTCGGTGAAGGGATTGGGAGTCGCATTTTCGCTGCTTTCTGGGCCTTCGAAAGAGAGGGTGACTTTGTGCCAAGTTTTAAGCTCACCCCTGACGGTGGCTTGTTGAGTCTCGCTGGGGAGAGCTTGGCAACTAATTGAAGTGCATAGCAAAGCGAGGCAAAGTAGGGAGGGGATTTGTTTCATCGTTTATTATATGTAGGGCTTAAACTGATGATTGGTTAAATATACGTTTATTGGTGAATTCAAGGTTATGATCTCTTTATGTAAAACCTTGGTTGCGAAATATGCTTTAAGGTGACTATTTTCGATTCGGATGAGTGGTCTGAATATAGAGTTTGCAGCAGGTTGGAGTGAGGTATCCCCACGAGGGGATGCGCCGAAGCTATTGGTAGAAGAAGGTGGGCGACTTGTTTGCCAGCATAGTGATTTTACTCTTATGCATGATTTTGGTGCTGTGGGTCCTGTTGATTGTCCAATTGCTTATGATGCCCAGACGCAAACGGCATATCGTTATGTGAGTGCGCCAAGCTTATCTCGAAATGATTTCAGTCAGCTGCGTTCGTTTAACTTAGCGCGGTGCACTACTGATGTCCTGCTCGATCTTCCGCTCAACCAGTGGGGCTTGTGGCTATTAGAATGGATTGGTAGCTCTTCAGATCGTGGCGGGCAATTGTTTGGCCTATTGGCTACCGATCGACCTGCGGATGATCGCGTCGTGATTGACCACCAGTTGTTTGTTTTGAAACCAACTGAGAGCCGTGCACGGTTGCGGCCCATTTGTAGTGATGCGTATCGACCATTGGCTTTTAGTCGCAGTTTAAGGGAATTGATTTTTGCAGGTGCTGATGGGGTCTACCTTGTCGATTTGAAGGGAGTCCGGCGGCTGACTTTTCCCGAGAAAGAGGCAACCGGTCAAGGTGCGACATTTGATCCGTCTGGTGAGAGTCGTGCAGTCCTTGGTGGTGACGGACTTTTTTTATGGGATTTGAAGGTGAACCAGTGCGAACGTTTGAGTCGTTTAGGGCGTTATCCAGTATGGGCTACGAATCGAAATGGGTTTTGGTATAGTGAGAGTAGTTCAGATGCGCACTATTACGATTTGAGCACACGTGAATCGACTCGATTATTTGCAGTGGCGAATAATCGAAGCCCAGAGTTTTGGCATGCACGCCCGGTGAGGCAAACGAGTTGCGGGCGCTATATGGCTGTTTCCGTTACCGCGAAACGTTTACAGGGCGTCAGTCGTAACGCGAATGCCACGGGCGACCGAGAGCGAGTGTTTGTGCACAAGCACGAGTTGCTCATCTGTGATTTAGAGAAACGTGAGTATTGGCGACGCGAGGGCTTTGCAAATCATGTCACTTGGGCGGAGTAATGGCTTGAGCCTCTTGGCGAGGGCTGGCACTGTGCGACCACATATAAAGATACAAATGGAAGCTAAAAACGTATATTTACAAGCCTTGGAGGCCGAGCAGAGAGGAGACTGGAATCAAGCACATGAGTTGGTGCAGGGCTTAGTGACTGCCGAAGCTGCATGGGTGCATGCCTATCTGCATCGGGTCGAAGGCGACGTGTCGAATGCGGGCTATTGGTATAATCGGGCGGTGCAGCCTGTGTGCACGACAAGTTTATCCGCGGAATGGGAGGCACTCTATCGTGAGCTCGCACCGATCGGACGAAATGATTCATAACGAAATCGTTTGCACGTGATGACTCTAGAATCCCTTGGCTGGAATGCTCGCTGCGCAGAGCACTTTGAAGACTATCAAGCAAAGGGCTGGCAACCCGCGCGTTTGATTCGGGATAATAAAATTTCTTATGGCGCCTCGTTGGGCGATGGCGCAGAGTTGGAGGTCATCATGAGCGGTGCAGTCTATCATGAGGCACAAACCGATGCCGACTTGCCCTCCGTGGGTGATTGGGTGGCGCTCGAAATGGGCGAAGAGAATGATGAATACGATGCCGTTATTCGCGCACGTTTGCCACGACAGACTTGCTTGTCACGTAAGGCACCAGGTAAGGGGACAGGGGAGCAGGTGATCGCTGCAAATGTGGATGTGGTATTTGTAGTGACAGAAGCAGGGCAAGATTTTAATCCCCGCAGAATGGAACGCTACTATGCTGTGATGCAACGTAGTGGTGCGAAATCGGTCGCCATTCTGAATAAGTCCGACTTGTATCCCAGCGAGATGAATGACTTGGCGGCTGAGGCTCTCCGAAGGTTAAACCCCGAGATCGAAGTGATCCAAACTTGTGCCGTCGAGCAGAATGGGGTCGATGCGATTCGCCAATTCATTGCCCCAGGGGTCACGGTTGCGATGATTGGATCGAGTGGTGTCGGTAAGTCGACACTCATCAATCACCTCGTCGGAGAGGCGGTGCAATGGATGGGTGAGGTCAATGCAGTTACGGGTAAAGGTATGCACACAACGACCGCACGTGAATTGCTCGTGCTGCCAGACGGTGGGATGCTGATTGATAATCCGGGCATACGCGAAGTGCAGATGTGGACCGATGCGAAGACTTTGAAGGAGAGCTTTGTTGATTTTGATGAGAGGGCGCTGCGCTGCAAGTTCAACGACTGTAAGCACGGAAGTGACCAAGGCTGTGCGATTCGCGCTGCTATTGAATCGGGAGAGTTGAGCAAAGAGCGCTTTATTAATTATCTGAAACTTGATTTTGAATTGGAGCAGTTGCAGAAACGTCAGAAAAAGCGTCAGATCACAATCGGCCGTCGTAACCGCCGTGAGCTGAAATCGAAGGCTGAAAAATATAATAAGCGCAAAGGCTATTGATCGCCTTTGTTAGTTTCGTCTTTAGGTTTGCAGATAAGATCATCGTCCTCGAACTCGCTCGCGCAACAGGCACCGAATACACTGTAGCAGTCATTGCAAAGAGCGACGCCATCCAGTTTCTCGACGGTAGGTTTGCCGCAACGGGTGCAGGCGTCTTATTTTGGTTGTGTGGTGTTCATGTTGGAAGGTAGGGCTCGTTATCCTTAACGAGCAGCATCTATCAGGTTGACGGTTCGTTAAGGATAACGAACCCTACCATAAGTTCGCATATGGGTCGCATGAGGTTGAACTCGTTACGTTGCTTCATCGTATCTTAGATACAAAAAACGTATGATATGTAGAAGTGCTATCTCTAGGTGTCGGCTCGGAGATATGGGAGAACTTAATTTAACTGAAGTGCGCTGCCTGCTTTTTCTAGGTCAGCGCCACTAGGTGATTGGTAGGTGCTAAGCCCAAACTCAGGGAGAATCGAAAGCAGGTGGTCGAAGAGGTCGCCTTGGATGTCTTCAAAATTTACCCATGCCGTATCATTAGTGAAACAGTAGATTTCAATCGGTATTCCCTTTTCGGTAGGTGCTAACTGGCGCACCAGAAGCGTCATACCACTTTGATGGATCTTAGGGTGGTTGCGCAGGTAGGCGACGCAGTAGGCTCGGAAGGTGCCGATATTGGTGAGGCGCCGCCCGTTAATGAGTTCGGCTAGATCGTTTTCGACCTCAGAGTTGTGTTTCTGAATATCTTCTAGTTTCTGNTCGAGATAGGGGCGCAAAAGGCGAATCCGTTTGAAACGTTCGAGTAGTTGTTCATCTGCGAACTGAATGGTGCGCATGTCTATGTTGAGTGAACGCTTAATACGTCGACCACCAGACTCACTCATGCCGCGCCAGTTTTTGAAGGAATCCGAGATGAGCGCATAGGTCGGAATCGTGGTGATGGTTTTGTCCCAGTTTTGCACTTTAACTGTCGTGAGGGAGACATCGATGACATCACCATCGGCACCACGGCCCGGCATCTCGATCCAGTCGCCCACCATAATCATGTGGTTGACTGAAAGCTGGAAGCCGGCAACGAGGCCGAGAATCGCATCTTTGAAGATCAACAACAGGATCGCAGTGACCGCGCCCAAGCNTGAGAAAAAAACGAGTGGTGATTTCCCAAGCACCGCGGATAGGATAAAAATGATACCGATTAAGTTGATCACTAGCTTCGCCGCTTGCGTGAAGCTTTTGGCGGGATAGCGCTTACCGACAGGGCCATTTTCCCATACGCGGCGTAAAAAGTTGAGCACGCCATCGATAATGAAAAGCACGATGACAATGAGGTAAGTGTTGACCACGATGCCTAAATTCGCGACCACATCAGGAAATTTCTCGAAGAGTGAAGGCCCAAAGAAATGGATGACTGCGGCAGGCACGATGTGTGAGAAGCGGACGAATACACGTGTCTCTATCAGCAAGTCATCCCACTCTATGGATGTTTTGTGAATAAGCGGGTGGATGACGCCATGAATAAATGCTTTGGCTGCGTAGTTGGCGAACAGCGCTAGAAGTATGAGGAACAAGAAAGCGCTCAAGACGCCGACCATCTCAGCATGGACTGTGGAGAGGCCTGCTTTGATAAACAATTGTGTAAAAGTATCAGTTGTCATGCCGATAGTGATGGGCGCAGTTGGTGAGTTTTTCAATAGCTGGTTTTAGACAATGCCATGCAGATATGGTGCGGGCAGAATGCTTTTCGCCATCAGGTGGTGCGGGCAGCTTATTCGACGTTTGACCTTGGGTGTTGGATCTTTGAGTTTCATGCGATACAGCCTTGATTTGCCACGTGGAGTGGTGTGGATTGCTCAAGTTGGCATGCCAAAAAAGAAATCTAAAAAATCGATCGAAGACGAAGGTCCAAAAGTTAAGAAGCTTTACACCATTAAATTGAGTGATGAGCAAATGGATCAATTGGCAGAAATCCTAGAGGAGCAAGGGGCTTTTATCCCTTACGATGTGGCCTATACGCTATTTGCATTTAAAGGAGAGGGCGTGAATGTCGTCGGCTACCAAAGTGGAAAGCTCGTCGTGCAGGGTAAAAAGACTGAGGACTTTGTGCGCGATGTGGTCGAGGCACAGGTCACGATGGACGCACGCCTCGGCTACGATGAAGTGCATCATCTCGAATGGTATGAGCTACACGCTGGCTGCGATGAGAGTGGTAAAGGCGATTTGTTTGGTCCCTTAGTCACGGCCTGTGTAGTTGCCGATGGTGATATGGTGCGCGCTTGGATTGAAGCGGGCGTCTGTGATAGTAAGAAAATCACCGATAACACCATATTGAAGCTCGATAAGGTGATCCGTGAAACCAAAGGCGTGGTGATAGCCACGGCCTTTGCGCGGATGCCAAAATATAACGAGCTCTACAAGAAATTCGGGAATAACTTAAACAAGCTCCTCGCCTGGTATCACGGCAAGTCGCTGAATGAAGCTCTGGAGAAACGTCCCGCACCTTGGGGGATACTTGATCAATTTACTAAGCAGAAACTGGTCGATGCCTACGTGAAAGAGCGCAAAGATTTTAATTTGATCAGCCGCACCAAGGCGGAAGAGGATCCAGTTGTCGCTGCATCCTCAATCGTGGCGCGTGCGATTTATGTGCGTGAGATGAAGCGACTCTCGGATGAGCTTGGCGAAGAATTGGTCAAAGGCGCGAGCGGTAAAGTCTTGGAGCAGGCCAAGAAAATTGTGGCCGAAAAAGGCGCAGATGCGCTCTCGAACTATGCAAAAATGCACTTTAAAACGGCCTACGAAGCGCAAGGCCTCGAGCCGCCAGCTAAACCGAGCTGGTATAAATATTGAACGGGAGGGGAGTCCTTCTAGCAGTTGCGGATGAGTGAATGTTTCATCGGATTCTTTGGTAGGACCTTTCACTCGTTGACAAGCCGAACCTCCCGAGGGCAGGGCTTAAAGAGATAAACACGTCAGTTTGAGCGAAGCGCCAGCTCTTATCTATGGACCCGCGGTGTTTGAGATTTTATATCTTCGAGTTTACTTGCACTGCATGGTTGATGATTGCGAGTCATCTAGCGAAGCATTTATTCTAGGCGGGCTGACATTTGTGAATGTCGTTACACTGCGTAGAAAGCCCCTTGCAAGTGCGATAGATTTTTTGCCCCCGTTGAGCCTCGACGCTCAATTTCCGCTCTGCGCCTGTGAAGCGTAATATGGCTCAACCGTTTCAAGGTGGCCTTGCACAATCTTGGCGATCGCTTCGGCGGGCAGCTCGCCTTTGTGCAGCTCGAAAATGGCGACCAGAAGCGCGAGCTCAATGTCCATTTTCTTTGGAGTCGTCGCCTTCATCTCCGCTAGGATTTCGAGCGCCTTGGTTTCGGCTTTCTTGTAGTATTTGAAGTTTTCCTCATTCGGCGTAGTCATGGACCCGAGGATTACTTGATGACTCCCTTAGTCAAGTGACTAGAGCCGCGGAGGCATATCCTTATACACATCTTCTGAAATTCCAGTTCCCTTGAACACTGGCCATCCAGATGCATTTTCAACTGCTCGTTCTCTGCGGTCGCTAGAGGTCGCAGAGAGCGCAAAGAAGGTATTATCAATAAAAGAGCAGATGACTTGCGTTCATTTCTCTCATACATCTCTGAGCCCTCAGTGAACTCGAGCGCCCCGTAGCCGATTCGGGCTATTTACCCGCGGCCTTTGCTTCCTCTGCGGCGAGCTCGGCCTCAAATTCAGCTTCCTCTTTCGCTTTGATACCCTCTGGGGTCTTATAGAAGGCTTCTAGGGCAGCAGCCTCTTCGGCTGCCTTTGCTGCGGCCCTCTCAGCTGCGAGCTTTTCTTCTCTCGCTGCTTCGCGGGCGATGCGCTTATCTCTTTTCTTCTGCTCGCGATCGCGGCGTCTCTGATCTTTGCTTGGTGTGAAGGCCATGGTGTTTTTTTCTAAAGTTCTAGTGCTGGACGGGGGGATTCTGTTGCGCNGTGGTCATACCCTCAGGTAGCCCTCTAAAACAAGAGAAAAGTAGGATCTCCTTTTCTATTTTTTTCAGTGTAAGTGATTGTTCCGTGCCAATCCAGGAGGTGAGTGAAGGTCGCGACGACATCAGCTATTCGCGTCTGTTTGCCATTTGCGCAATTTATGATATCCGCATGCCAATTTGAATGAAGACAAGCCAAGTCAATTTGTTGCTCCAAATCCTCTATATAAATGAAATCTCGAGTTTCATTGCCACTGCCATGTAAAGTGATCTCGGACTTGCTTGCTTTTTTGAATAAATCCCAAAAGAGCTGTTTTTTAAGCCCTGGTCCGTATGCAGAAAAAATACGTAGTGGACAGGTCTTTAGGTCATACAATTCGGTAAATTGCTTACACAAATCCTCTGCTAACTTTTTATGATAACCGTATGGTGAGATTGCTTGGGTTCGTTGGTTCTCTTGAATCGGCAGTTGCGCTGTATTGCCGTAGACGGCTGCACTAGACAGATTAATGTAATGACAGTCTGGATTGTGTCTCCGAATCGCTTCCAGTATGCGTTGAACATGGATGACGTTTTGCTCGAAGTCTTTGTTGGGGTTCTTGAACGAATCGCTGACATTCGCTGAACCAGAGCAATTAATGCAGATGTCAAATGGTTGAGCTCGGAACACTGCCGCAAAATCTGGCAGGGTAGGGTCGATTAAGAAATAATTCTCATCCCTTCACTGGGCAGTATGTCGCAATGCCACACTTCGTTGTTTTTTGAGAAGTGTCTATGGCAGTGACTCCCAATGAAACCTTTGGATCCGAGCACTAATATTTCCCTGTTAGTAACTTTATTTTGAATAGTGATATCCTGGTTGATGGTGCTTATATAATTTGTCAGTCCTGAGTTTAGCGCAAATGTAGGAGTCCCGGTCTTAAATAAGAGTGTCAAAATACGTATTATGGATTTCTTACAAGTATGGATCATCCGAATAGCAGGTCATCCGCGTCAGTGTTACTGCGGCGTCAAGCACGCTCGAGCCCTACGAATAAGCCTTTGCTTTAGAACCCACGCGGATGACGCCCATTGCCGCGCATGCGCTGCTGCTTCACAGGGGGTGGATTTTCCAAATAGAGGCTATACCATTCGTCTCCCAATCCTGCATTCGAGAAACTCTTTTCACGGTCATTGGACAGGTGTTCCCAGTTCTTCTTGAAGGTGTCGACTCCGGTGGCCTCTTTGGCCTTCAACAAGATGCTGCGAGCTTCATCCGGTTCGCCCACCTGAACGTAGATCCATGACATCAAGCCGTAAAGCAACGTGCCGCGGTTGCCCCGAAACCACATAATCTTGCGCTTGAAGAGCTTCTTCGCGCCCTCCACATCATCGTTCTTATAACAGCGTGCCATTCGCATCGCCACCGTCATAGGTTCCATCATCATCGGGCCGCTTAAGAATCCGCAGGTGGCAAGAATCTCGTCCACCTTGTCGAACTCCTTGAGCTGGTAGTGAAACTGCAGGCGCATGGTCGCCATCTGGCGTCCCGTGAGCACGGACCATTTTCGGAAGGGTTCGAGACCCTTTGTGAGTTCTAAGCCCTGCTTAAGCATGGTCTGTTGATCCATTTCAAGCTGGCGTTGTATCTGCTTAATATTGCCGCCGGGCTTGTTCTGGAACTGCTGCACCTTTCGTTGTATGCGCCTCTGGCCAGCTTCCATGCTTTGCTGCAGCGCAGATTGAGCTACGGACATCTTTTTCCGAACTAGGTATCCGATCAGGAAAAACGTGCCAGTAAATCCAGCCAGGCTAAAGAAGACCGTCGTCCCCGTGCGAAACTCCGAAGCGATCGAGACAATAGCCAATGCGAGTGCGACCAGCGCTGAAATAAGAAGTGAATACATATTGATGACATGAGCACCAGAAAGGCGTCAAAGGTCAAGCTTACGACCGACACCTTTGGGCGTAATTTTTAATATGGGTTAATTTTATCCATTTTTGAGGCTTTGGGAGCGTCGGCCTCCGTGTCGAC
>JGI26083J51738_10000061_pt1 | contig 45824 bp, 54 predicted proteins | sample SaaInl85LU_5_DNA_FD_51738 | JGI IMG/M metagenome (IMG submission 51738)
ACGGAAGCTCCGACAGTTTGTACAACAAGCCTTCAAACTTATCCCAACTGTCAAAGTCCATACGCTTATGCGTCTTATTATCGAAGACGCTTTTAAACAAAGTCAATGAATACATCACGAGGTTATTATACTATACTTCATCTAAGAAGTAAAGTCCTTTTTCATAAACTCATTGATGTTCATCGCTTTGTCATCAACGTAGTAACTTGAGGCATATGGCTTACCGAATACGAGTTCGTCATATGGAACCTCGTATTCTGCTAACCAGTCCTGGGTTACCACGCCAACATCAGCAACAATCTTGCCAACATCACCGTTGTGAGTTAACATTCTTCTCGCTGAGCTGATAATTATATAGTATCCCTGATCCTTCAGGGTTTGCATCTTCTCAATAAGAGAAACGTTTGGTTTTGCGAGCCTATACTTACCGTGTGTTTCCTTAACATCATGGTTAGGGTAACAGATAGTGTCATCCAGATCAAAGACTATACTTTTCAATGTTATTCTCCACGTAGTCAATGAAGCGTTGTTGGCGCTTCTCATCATCATAATGTAGCGGAACGCAACTAGCAATAAGAAGCAGCCCACCGCCGAGGATTAGGTCAACTGGCAGGTTGTACTCTCGGAGTTTACGAACGAAGATTTCTTTAACATCCTCGTTATGAGTAACGTTAGAAACCATACCGTTGTAACCATGGTACAAGTCGTGNGCCAGTTTAGCCCAATCGTACAGGTCATCACCAAGTACTCCAGAATGCTCAGAATAAGAACCACGTGGGTCTAGTAGNCTGATCTGATCAGTTTGCTGATCGTACATGATGTTACCGAAGTGCAAATCACCGTGCATACCAGAGATAGGTTTAGACCTAACATAACACGCTTCGGATAGAGCAATTATACTTGATTTTGTCGAAGAAGTAAAGCTAGTATTATCAACCCTTTCGGTAGTTTTACCGACCCACATTTCGCGAGATAACTCGGAAAAGTTCGAAACGAACCTAACATCCTCGCAGCGATTGTTGAAGAACTTCATCTTAACACGGAATACCTTATCTATGATGTACTCCCAAACAGATGGCGGAAGATTATCATATAACATAAGGTCGGACAATAACGTACCAGACTCGTATGACATAATCAGGTCAAACTCAGTATCAAATACTCTAGGAACAAACATAGATTGATGCTGAGATAAGTTACGATACCATTCCTTCTCGAGCTGTAAGGTTCGAACAGATTCTGGCTTGTGATAATCAGGAGACTTACGAATAGTTCCAAGCTCCGGATCATACTCCATCGTATTGAAGTCACGACTCTTTAGGTTCAACAGCTCGGCGCAAGTTTTGTAGAAAGATGGCAGATTGCCAATATCATACCACTTGTTAGTCGTTACTGACTTGAACGAACGGGTGTAGTCGTTAATGTAGTTTATAAGAGCTTCCGAAATCTCATAACCTTTAGCGTTGTTAAAGGCATTCTTGGCTTGAGTACCATACTCGAAAGAGTAAAGACCAACCAGAGCAACTGAGTTTGGAACCATGTAGCTCGGCTTGTCGTGAAACTCGTTACCGTCCCACATACACCAAGCAGAGTGATTATCATCTTCTTTGTTCAGTAGGAAATCTGTACCCCAAGGCATATCTTCTTCTAAGATAATAGCGTCGCCGAGCCACACAACCAGAGGCAACTCAGGTTTAGAGAGTTCGTTGATACCCTTCATGATAGCATCACGAGGTCCATTTAACGAACCTTGCTTAACGAACCTAATGTCAGGGTGCTTGAGTTTACAGTACTGACGAATGTCGTCAAACGCACCATCTACGATAATGATCTCGTTGATGTTCGCAGTCTTTTTCGCCTGCTCAACGATATAATCCAAGCATGGCTTACCGTTTACACGCACCATAATCTTAGATGTGTTAGAAGATAGCGGACGGAGTCGGGTTGCCGACCCAGCCGCAGGGATAACTAAATTAACCAAAGAACTCATCAAGTGTTGCTCCAGATCTATCAATAAACGCCTTCTTCCAACTGATTACTGCTTCTACACGAGAGGTAGAATCTTCGTCGGTTGTCCAGGATGCGTTTTCTTTTACAGTCAACTTAACCACTCCAGGGAACTCACGTTGAAGTGCCTTGTAGCACATCTCTTGTAGTTCACCGTTACGGAAGGTAGAGTTGCCTCCAGGCTTACCGTGTGGGTGGTTAAAAGCATAATTATATATCACAGCATTCTTCATACCAGCCTTCAACAAAGATAGGATAGCATAGAAGTCTTCAAACAGTTTGATTTGGTTGTCTTTTCTATACATACCGTCGAAGGTAACACCATTATCGTTGAACATCTTGGTGTTGATACCATAGCAAGAGTACGAACGTGTAATCTCAACTAGATCTTCCTCGATACGGTTATTGCCAGCTCGGTCAGAAACGCCAACCCAAGCATACTCGTCAAGGTTTTTCTCAATAGTATCTAGCATGTCGAACCACTGTTCTTCCGACTCTAGTTTCTTGAGCTTCATCTCATCGTCACGATACATAAAGGTACAGTTGTCATCAATGATAAGAATCTTACCGTTGTCACCAAGATTTACCAAACGCTGGCGGACATCAGCAATACCGTCAGTCATACCGATATCTAGAACGTCAGCATCAGGATAGTTTTCTTTTAAGATATCTACACGATCGCTTCGGGTACACAGGGTGGTTCGCGAACGAACCGCCTCTGGCATATTGTCCCAACAGCGTTGGTTATCTTCACGCATTAATGTAGGGATTAAGATTCTCATCCAAAGAAGTCCTCCAAACTTGCTTTCTCTTCAACAGCAGCTGGGTCATTACGCTCAGCCATTTCACGCCCACCGTTTTCCAGTAGGTAGTCATACCACTCTTGGCTATGCCACATACCTGGACTTACACCGTTCCAACGATCTCGCCATTCGGAATGCTCTTTATTCAATCGACGGTCGTCAACGAACTTACGTCGAAGCTGTTCGTAATCCCAATCGCCAAGCTCTAGCATATCCTCACGGAAGTAGAACACAAGAGACATACGGAGTAGGTCATCTTCGCCAGACTCTGGGTTTTCGATAGGCATGTTACCATGGATAATACGCATATTGTCAATCAACAGTAGGTCTCCTGGACGAACGTTAATCGCAGCACGAACTTCTGGAGTTACCAAGTAACCGCCTTTCCAGTCCTTACCTTCCGGAGAGATTACCGTTAGGTTAGAGAAACCTTCATTCAACGAGCCAGCATCACGATGGCAAGCCATACGGGCATTACGATCTTTCATTGTAGTGTTTACAGTGACAGTCGTAAAGGTAGTATCCTCGCCGATAAGGAACTTCTTATCAATCGAGTCAGCACACTTCTTCTGAGCAGCATACCGATCTGGCAGTAAGTCCGCCATAGTCTGGTCTAGCTTACGAGCAAACGGATAACACTTCTCGAAGGTCTCACGGTTATTCTCAACGTGAGAAGTTGCTCGACCATACGGAATACGTGGATAACGACCATAGAAACCTGTAATACCTGACCAGAGAGGGGTGGCATAAGAGGTGTCAGAGATCATCGTATCTTGTAGCTTCTGAGCATACTCTTTTGACTGCGAGACCGACATAAACTTCAGCCGTTCCATAGCAACATCAAAGAAGCCATCATATGTATCGAACTCAGCTTCGATCTTAGAACGAAGCCACACTTCTCCTCGTGTTTCATATTGAGCAACCTTGTGCTTCTCAATAATCTCTTCGATGGGGTCGTCCCCATAAACACCTTGACGAGAACCGCCGATATAGTAGTCTAGAATGTCACGATGGAAAGGGGTAACCCAATCTCGCCCACCAGACTTCTCGGCACGTGGACCTGCCGCCATGCCTCGGTTATTTGATTCACCAGCAGCAGAGAACAGCCCTTCAAAAGCACCATTTTGTTCAGCCTGAGTGAATACATTCTTACGGAATTTAAACGCACAACGATCTTCGGTTAGTTCACCATTACCAGTAACGTCCGAAGATGGTAGGTAGAAGTCAGCGTCAGAATCAACAAGAATGTCGTACGAACTCTCATCGGCATACTTACCGATAATGTCCTCTTGGCTCACAGTGAACAAAGCGACATACACNTCTTGACCTTCAGAGCCAACGCCCTTTTGCCACTTATACCCACCAAACTCAACTATTTCCATACAACCTCCATCATAATAGCCATATTATACCCTACTTTAAAAGGAAAGTAAAGCATTATTTATCCTGATCTCCCAATTTAAGGGTTCGGGCGAGGTCTGGTTCGGAAAACCCTGGACCCTTTAGGATCTTACCATCCTCACGATAGATCGGCTTACCGTCCGCTCCCAACTTAGACATATTTGACCGCTGTACTTCAACGAAGCAGTCATCAAGGTTAATACCGAATGCGTGACCAGCGCCATACGTGACGTACAGAATGTCGGTTAGCGCATCAGCGACTTCAACGATATCGTTGTTATCAAGAGCTTCGATCAGTTCCTCAAGTTCTTCCTTGATCAAATCGACTCGAAGGTCTTGTACTTCTTTTGAAGGCAGCTCAGGTTCTGAACGAACCTCTTGCCCAAAGGCATCCATAAAGACTTTAACTTTAAGGAAGTTGGTTCTATAGTAAGGCATCATACAAAAAAGTCCTCTAGGCTGACAGTATCTTCTTCGTTCCAACCGATGGCAGCCAGTATCGGGCGGACGACTTCAAGGAACGCCTTCTCAAACTGAAGGTCGTAGTCAATATATTTATGGATTTTCAATTCTTCGGGTAGGTAATCCGGAAACGCAATTACATTCTCCTTTATCGGGTTAGGGGTCTTAAGATAACAGAACTTGATCTTCTCGCCGTCTTGTATTGTAGCGTATCGTTTAAGGTTATTTTCCTGTAGCGCCTTATTATATAGAATAGAACCACGCACGTGAATGGGGCAACCTTTCTTGTACACCGTCGACCGATCCATCCAGTCGGTAACCTTTGAAACTCCACGGGGAAAGGCGATCTGTTCTGGAGGCAGCTTAGTGAAGTGATCTTTAAACTGCGCAATTGCTTTCTGCGTATCTTTCTCGGTTCCAGTGACAATCACCTTAAACAGAGCCTTTAACGCTTCACGGCAAGACATAGGAGTCGAAGACTTAACAGCTTCAATACCCATAATCTTTAGTTTCGGCTTGGCATACTGTACGCCTTCATTGTTGTGTACGTTTAGTATGTATCGCTTCTTCGCAGTCCAGATACCAGCATCGGCAATAGCTTCTCGAGCCATAACCATCTTATTCTCGTACGCATCCATGTACTCGGCAAGTTGATTGTAAGAACGTTCTAGCATAGGTTCAAACTGCTCACGACATACCTTATCAATCAAAGCAACAACTTCATCTTTTGGTTTCTTATCCCAACCAAGTTTATTAACCAAAGGTTCAAAATCGAGGTATAGGGAATCTGTATCGATAGCTATAACATGATCACCTTTTTCTTGACCAAGTATCTTATTAAGGAAAGTGTTTACGCTATGCTCTGCCCATCGGATCGATAGCTGACCAGATAATGTAATACCTTCAGCAATACGCAGGTCAAAGTATCGGAACCAACGGTTACCAATCGCACCATAAAGTGAGTTCATCATAATCTTGTAAGCCATCTGCTCGTTATCGAGCGTGGTGATGGTTTTCTCTAGACGATACACTTCAGTATGGTTGCCCTTATCAACATGCTGTAGTTCTTGTTCGGCAGTAAGCATTTGCTTCTTAACAATCTTACGACCAGCATACATTTCCTCAACCAGTTTAGGAATAATACCACGGATATCCTTACGATAGTGCGTACCGTTAGCAGCCATTGTACAATCAGGTCTAATCGATTCTGGCTTTCTAAGGGAAAGTACCGAATCAACGTTCACTCCAGGAGTAATATCGTTTACAATGGTTTCCGGACTCATGTTGTACTGCATAATAAGGTGCGGATACAGTGAGTTCAAGTCAAAGGAAACCACCCAAGAGTGGCGACCAACTCGAGGTGCCTTAACATACCCACCAGGAAAGTCTGATTTAAACTTATCTTCTTTTGGCGGTGGAGCAACCTTATCGTCGTGTAGAACCCGATAGATGTAGGTATCCCAGATACCAGTAGTACCAAACGCCTCTGTATAGTTTACGCCAGCCTTATACGCTAGTGTCATACAAAGGGTAATCAAGCCCATCTTATCTTCCATACGGTCAACCAACTCAACGTCTTTGATGTTGTAGTCGATAAACTTCTGGTGATCTTCTTTGTACAGGGTATAAAGGTTACCGTGTTCTTCGTATGATAACTTCTTCTCGCCGAGAACTACGTGGGCGATGTGATCGAGTTTGTACGATTCCTCAGCTGTGTAGGTAAACTTCTTGTACAGGTCAAGGTAGTCAAGCAACTCGATACCCATCAACTCGAACTTCTGCTCGGTGCGGTTCATTATCTTGACTTCACGCTCGTTGATCTTACCCCAAGGTGATAGCTTCTTGACCATATCTTCGCCAATAACACGAGACATACGGTTTACCAAGTACGGAATATCAAATAGAGTAGAGTTCCAGCCAGTTACAACATCGGGCATATTGCGTGGGCTAGACCAGTGGGTTACGAAATCCATTAGCAAACGAGCTTCAGACTCGCACTTATAGTAAACGACCTGATTCTCTTTCATAAGTGACTTAGATACGTCGTAGTCGTCGAGACCCCATACATAGTAAGTATTATCTATGTTGTTCTTTAACGCAATAGAGATTACGGGATAGTTTGCTTGCCTTGGCTCGGGGAAACCTTCATCCGAAGCAACCTCAATATCGATAGTAGTTACGTTAATACTCTCGCGATTGAAGTCGATCTTTCCAGGATATTCTTTCTGAACATACTGGGCAAGGTAGTTGGTGTTGCCATACACCTTGAAGTTCGAGGCTTCTCCGTATTGTTGGATAAACTCGCGAGCTTCTTTCATTGTGTCGAAGTCGATATCCATTAAGGAGATACCGTCTAACGACTTCCAAGTACCCTTCTCGGAAGGTACAAATAGGGTGGGGGAGAACTTTACTCGTTCTGCGAATCGGTGGTTGTCTTTGTAGCCACGAACCAGCAGATCGTTACCAAAACGAGATACATTAGTGTAGAATTTCATTCAAAACCTCATATCATTACAACGCATATTATACTATATCTAGAGGTAAAAGTAAACCCCTCCGAAGAGGGGTTTGGGGTAGTTTTTAGTCTTTTTTGACTACAAACTTATACAACTGTTCAGCCTTTTCCATGACTTCATGGGGTTTGTACATCTTAGGAGTGTACTTCTCGTAGACTTCGGTAATGTCCTTACCTTGCTCTTTGAAGTTTTCCATCTGTGACCAGAACTGCTGTTCAGCAATAGAATACTGCTGATCCATCATTTCTTTAGCCATTTTGAGTACGTCGAACCGAAGTTCGAAAGGGTTCTTGTTGGACATAGTTATGTCTCCTGTGTTGTGGTTGTGTGTTACTAAGTAGTTTGTTCCTACCAGCCGAGCCAGTAGCAACGATTGCTGCTAGTATAATCCATACTAGCAATTCCTTGTTGTCCTTCTTAAAGCAATGGTTGGAGTGTAAAAAACACCCCAACCAAAGTAAGAAAGACTATAGAAACTTCACCGTATGTATCTAGTCTAACCTTCTTCATCATACCCCCTTAACTGAAGTGTAGATTTCTCGTGCGGAATGATTATCCGCTAAGATTCTTTGCTCCAGCTCGCCGACCGAAGTACGGCGGAAGTCTGCGTTGGTCATTACTAGATATTGAGCAACATGGCGTGCTGCTTGTCTCCGGCGACCTTCTATTACTCCATTAAGAAGCTTCGTTAAGAAGCTGTGGATCTTTCTCATTTGTTATTCCTCGAATGTTTGAATTGATTTCAATTTGACGAGGACGCTTTTCTTCAGGGACTACGACTTCCAAGTTAATGGCAAGTATACCGTCCGCTAGATCTGCTCCTTTTACTTCCACGTATTCGGATAATCGGAATGTCCGATTAAACTTCTTCGCAGAGATCCCCTTATGGATATAGTCTCTACCAGTTCCCGACTGCTCACCGCTGACAAAGAGAGTGCGGTCTTTGACTTCAATAGTCAATTCGCTTTCTTTAAATCCAGCAACAGCTAGTTCTACAAGGTATCGGTTATCGTCTACCTTGATGATATTGTGCGGGGGATAGTTATCCTTTGACTGTCTCGCGACACGATCCAGTTCATCGAATAGGTGATCGAATCCTACAAAGGCTGATCGAGGGAAGAGTGTGTTTACGTTGGTCATAAAGTTTCTCCTTTATATTAAGCAAGAATGTTAATGATCCCGAACATCGGCGACCAAAAGTGAGCAGTTTGGGAGCATGCTCAGGCTACAGTCCCAAGGTAGTGGGACTCAAATTCTTTTATCGATAATCATATGGGTTCCGATGGTAATCATATACATCATTGCTGGGATTGAACCGAGCACAACCAGAAAGGGTGCAGCTCCGTCAACCAACCTGTAATATATTGCCATCGTTATAAACAAAGCCGATAGTGCTAACAAAACGTATCTCATAATATACTAAAACCTCATTTCGTTTAATATAAGCAACTATTTGACGTTGCCGATATTATACTTAGGACATAATTCCCAATTAGACTTATCCCTATGCGGAATCACTTTCACTTGCCGCAATGGTGCCACGTCTTTAACCTGCTGTTTATCCAGTACAGTCAACAAACCCCAATCCGACAAAAGCGTCGCAATTGTGTTTCTACGTTGGATATCGTTTTCCAGTAGGTTAGACGGTTTACCATCCAGAAGGAATAGCTCTTTAAAGTGAACAATGAAGTACCTACCTTGCTTGTGTAGAATATGGCAAGACTGATATAGTTTTTGCTCTTTCTTAGAAGCCACTCCCATACGTGTAAGTGTTTCACGAATCTTTAGGAAATCGTCAGGCTCGTTGAGCAACACCTCCAACATAATAGCTGGAGTCCACTCAATTTTATGGTTTTCTAGTTCCACCTTTGTATACCTTCTTCTTCAACTCAAGTAATTGATCATTAGTTAATAATCCAAGCACATCACGAGCTTTCTCGTAGGAATACCCATAACACTCTTTTATTATTTCCAGTTCTTCGGACTTCACAGCCTTTGGCCATTTGCCGAATAGCTTTTTCTTTCTGATACTATTTATAAGAAATTGAAATTGAAGAGTACCATCTAAGTGGTGGTCTATGTTCATTTCGTTAGCATACAAAACGGTTTCTATATGCTGGCTTAACGCACGGTTGACGATGAAAGCGACTTTCTCATAGTTACGATCTGCGTTAGGATCGTCAGAGATAAGGTCTTTCTTAGATGAAGTCACAGCAGTTACATAATCAAAAGGGTTCATTACTATCCTCGCAAAGCCTGTGCCAAAGATTGCATACGCATAACATCCATTACAATATCATGACGGCAGTCGTGCGCTATAAACTTCTCTTCTAGACCTTCAGGAATAAAGGAGTTCTTTAGCTTATGCCCGAACGCCATACCATCAATTGTAGAACGAGTATCCCGAACGATCCAGAACGGGAAAGGATCTTTCTTACCAGCAGCCTCTAGTAACTCACGAAGCAGAATCGGGTCAAAGGTATTACCACGAGTATATGCTTTCTTAAGAGCCGAGAAGTTGATATTATCAAACAAGAACTGCTCGAGTTCAGTAATAGACTTATCCTCATCAGAAGGTTTTAATACAACACGAGCTTCTGCTGGTTGAGACTTCCACCAACTAAGGGTTTCTGGGTCGATCTTTCGGTTGTAAATCTCTACCTGCTCGGCAACATCGAACTTAATGTACCTTGTTTCACGAAGGAGTTCTTCGTAGCCGTAGGGGTTGTCCGAAGATAACCGAGACTCGTCATAAGAAACGAGCGCCAAGTTAATAGCAGCCCCACGAATAGGGTCTTGACTCAAGGTCTCAAAATCATAGATTACAGTATTCATCATTTCCACTCCGCAACAGTCATAATCTCAGTCAAACACGCAACAGTATTTAGCTCGTGATCAGCTACAAAGGCATCTTGATACGCATACCGACCAATAATCAGTACAACGTTAGGTACGGACTGCGGGAGCAAGAAGTTAGTCGCCTGATCAAAGATCTTACGAAACAGGACTGTTGCTTCTAAGTCTGAGTTGTTAGTAACCCAAGCACGAACCGACTTATAGTTCCTATCTTTCATGTAACCCATGAGAGTTTTGAAGTTCTCGTCGGATACGTTTACTAAGATACCTGCGTCGATCTTACCAGAAAGAGAATACCGCTGACATTCATTAAGCATACGTCGGAAGTCGGGGAAGTGCTTCTGAACCAACTCGGCAACCGCTGCTCTATCATACTCGATACCTTCTTGTCCGAGGATATTTGTAACACGCTTAAAGATTTCCGCTGCGATAGCTGGCTTCTCGTCTTTAGGGATACCGAACTCATACACTGAGCATCGAGAATGTAGTGGCTCAATGATCTTGTTCTTGAAGTTACAGGTTAAGATAAAACGACAGTTGTTAGAGAACTCTTCAATGAACCCACGAAGGGCTGGTTGAGTCGACTGCGCATTAAGGTAATCTGCCTCATCTAGGATCACAACCTTGTAACCGCCTTGTAAGGATACGGTTGACGCAAACTGGCGGATCTTGTTTCGTAGGGTATCGATGTTACCATCTTCCGATGCGTTCACGATAATGTGATCGAGGTCTAACTCGTTACACAGCGCTTTGGCGACGGTAGTCTTACCGACACCAGCCGTTCCAGCGAAGAGCATGTTAGGTAGCTCTCCGCCTTTAACGATTTCAGAAAAGGTAGACTTCAGTCCTTTAGGTAGGATAGTATCTTCGACAGTTTGTGGTCGATACTTTTCAACAAAGAGGAATTCATTTGATTGGTTTGACATTCACTTTCTCCATCATTTAAAAACATATCAAGGGTGTTGCTGGGTTGGTAGTTATACTTCTCGAGGTGAACCTTACCGTTGTTATCAAGGTAGCAAGGTTTACATCCAGAAGATTGGCGCACATCCCCAGGAAACTTGGAATCTCGTTTAGACTTCGGGTAGAACTCAGAACGAGGTTTCCATGTCTCACATTTATCACAGTAAACTAGGTCGGGCGTTTCCTGCCCTAACAAGTTATTCATATTATACCTCTTTTACATAGCAAAGTAAAGGGGGATTAGATAATAATCCCCGAGGTCGCCGACCGATACGCTTTCTCAACTTCAATGTTAGTCGGAACAACAAAAACGTATTGTGCAAAAGTGACTTCAGTCGGGTTTTGCTCACCAGTTACTGCGATCCCCGCAGCAAAGCCCATACCAGATTCGTTTTGAATCAACATGCGTGGGTCAGACAGAGTGAGAGTGCCTTCCCCCTGATCTTTCAACTTGCCAACATACTCACCAGAGATGGTGACAACGGTTACAACATCATTTGCCTTCATATCATACTTCCATTTGTTTTAAATCATTAAGAACTCGCTCTGGAGTAGTTGTGTCATATGGGTCAGTTGGACAGTTGTCCATAAAATCATCTTCTTCCCAAATATACTTAATACGACAGTTTTCGATCAAAGCGACATAACGCCAAGAACGCTTACCAAAGCCAAGGTTGGTTTTGTCGACCAACATATTCATGCCTTTAGCAAAATCGCCGTTACCGTCAGGAAGCATCTCGATGTTTTCGACTCCAAGTTGCTTTTTCCATTGGTACATAACGAACGCATCGTTAACAGAAGTACAATAAACTTCATCAATTCCGTGACTCAACAGGTCAGGATAGATTGATTCAAACCCAGGAAGTTGACTATTAGAGCAGGTTGGCGTAAACGCTCCAGGGAGACCAATAACCAAAACCTTCTTATCTTCAAACAACTCAGAGGTTTTAACGATTTTCCAATCGAACGGGTTATCTCCGTCGATTTCATCATTTCGGACACGAGTGTGAAGGGTTACATCAGGCGCCAGTGATAGCATATGCATCATTTATCCTTTCAAAATGTTGTTGAGATAATTCTCAAATTGGTCAACCTTCTCAACTCGGTTTGGCCAATAGATGTAGTCCTTCTCGGGGTTTGCTTTCAGGTTCGATAACAACGGAAGGATTGCGTTGTACAGCTGGTCGACTTTGTCCTGGAGGTTTTCAACTTCAGAGGAAGTATCGGTTACTGCCTTCTGCGCTTGTTGTACTGCTTCCAGTTCTGTTTCGTCTACAGCCGTGAACCCGAAGTCGAATATATCTGTCATTTGACAATCGCCTCGTAAAGTTCTTCGAAGCCTTCGTTCTCTTCTTGAACAGATACAAACGTTTGCTTGTGATAAACGTTAGCCAGCTTCTTTAGGAATTTAGGGTTAAGCCCAACTTCATCTTTAATCCTATCGCAGACGTCTTTTTGGAAGTCACGCTCAGAGTCCATACGGACTAAGGAGTTAGAGAGTTCTTCTACAGCATCTTTGATCTTTTGACGGTCAGCTGGTGAGGAAGGAACTATAATATTGCTCATTTCAATCTCCTAACAAATCAATAATAAAGTTGAGACCCCGAAGGGTCTCGGTTGGTTTACTCGGCAGCTTCAGCTTCTTCAGTATCAGCTTCAGCTTCGTCCACTGGAGTAGTGTTGGCTTTCAAGAAAGAAACCAAGCGACCACGAAGTGCCCCAACAGATTCCAACTCGGTGCCTTCAAACGCACCACGCTTAGAACAGATATCGATAATCTGTACAGCAGCAGCCAAATCGGCTACACCAAGTTGTACAGGTTCCGCAGCAGCATTTACTGCTTCTTCGACAACTTCTTGATTTTCTACTTCGCTCATATTAATCTCCTATGATTTACTTAGTTTCGAGGGTTACTTTAATTGACCCAAATCCGATAGCATCGGTCATCTTTTGAAAGGCTTCTTCTAGCTCTTCAGGGTTGGTTACTGAAGTTCGGAAGGATAACTCTTCCCAGCCTTCTGCACCGTAGTCGGTGTCCGCTGTTTCTGCTCTCAGGTCGAGAATATATTTACTCATTACATTAGTCTCCAAAGCTAGAGTTTTTCTCAAGGGCAACCCAGTAGGTCGCAGAAGCATCAGAGTTTGAGAACTCCGAGATCAACTTTGACGAGACCGAAACAGTCATACTACCAGGAAGGAACTTGAAGTTGTTGATGTTGAACACCAACTTAAACGCACCATCGGGGCGAGATTCTACCGAACCCAAATCCATACGGAACGTGTTCGCAGTAGATACCTTAACATCAGTCACTTCAATACGAACGTCGCCACCACCTTCTTCGCCGATCACAACCACATCTGTAGAAGAGATAGCATTAGCAGCTCGGCGGATAGCCTGCATCTGGGCGTCAGTCAACGAAAACTTAACTTCGCAATCTGGCATAGTTAGGTCTTTTGTAGGACTGGTCAAGATAGAGGCGTCCGAGAAATAGTAACGATAGGACTGGCTATCAGCGCCAGACAAGAGGACAGAATTGCCATCTTCCTCAAACGTCAAATCAGGTTCAGTCAACGCACCATAAATGGTTAGGAACTGGTTCAAGTCATAGATACCCACCGACACTGGGAACGTTTCTTCTACATTAGCAGAAGCCAAGATCGTCTTGCTTTCAGCAATAGTCTTCAGGGTGCTACCAGTATTGATGACCAAGTTAGGGTTAATGCTGGCGAAGTTTCGCAGCACTTCCAGGGTGTTAGTGGATAGTTTCATAATATCTCCATTAAGTTTACAAGTCATATTGTACTACGTTTTGGCTCGAAAGTAAAGAACTTTTTTTACTTTTTTTCGCTGTAGTCGTTATCAGAGTCGGCTAGGACGTATGAGTAGTTAGAGTATCTACGGCTGACAGCATCCCACTCTTCAGGGGTAGCGTCATCGATAGACATCCGAGTAGACGAACCTACATCTTCTTGAATGGTCAGCTCAAACTCGGGCTCTTCCTTCTTGTTGATCCGATCGTGCTCAAACAACATCAAGAACCCATAATGGATAATCTTCATAATGTCTTTACGGTGATCAGCGGGAGTACCCTTCTTACCGTATCTGCCATTATACTTATCCACATTCCCAGAGAAGAAACCCATACCATGACCACGATCTACAATCACTTCGGAGGACTGGAGTCCTCCTTTACCGTAGTGGGCAGAATAGGTTGAGTCGACGTAGTTCTTAAACTCCTCAATCAACTCACCTTCTCGGAACTTATAATCAATCATTATATTCTCCTTAGAAAATGTCATTTACAATATCATCTATAGAAGCTCCAGTTGGCTCAGAAACGTCAGCCACGGGAGCTCCTACTTCAGCGTCGACCTTAGTGTACAGGTCACGGAACGCTTCTTTGGTATCATCGTCGAAGCGATTAATACAAAGGTCGATTGCCTTCATCTTATCGTTAAAGATAGCAAAGGTTTGGACGATATGGCAGAGGCGACGAGTTGAAATGATCTCGTCAACGCCACCGTCCACATAGGTCTTGCGGATAATCTCAGACCAAATAGTAAGGTTAACTGCGAAGTCTTCGTCCATGCGACCATATTTATCCATATGGTTCAGGACGATTTTCTTCTCAATCGAAGAGGTTGGGTAAGGCTGCTCAATAGTGATTGAGAAACGCTCCAGGAACGCTTCGTCAATGATGGTAGCCGATACGAACTTACCATCATCAGATCCCTGCCCTTTAGTGTTAGCAGTAGCGATAACATTAAAGCCAGGAGCAGGTTTAACAACCTCGCCAGTCTTTTTGATCATCACAGGCTTACCTTCTAGCACACCCTGTAAAGCCATCAAACGGTTAGAAGAACGGTCGATCTCATCGATCAGCAGGATCGCACCTGCCTCCATCGCTTTGATAACTGGACCTTTCGAGAAAACGGTCTCGCCGTTAATCAAACGGAAGCCACCGATCAAATCATCTTCATCGGTTTCTGGCGTAATCTGAACACGGACATACTCACGCTTCAGTTTAGCACAGGCTTGCTCAACCATCATGGTTTTACCATTACCAGAAAGACCAGTAATGAACGTGGGGTAGAACATGCGAGACTCAAGGATAGTGCGGAGGTCTTTGAAGTTACCCCACGTCACATAAGTAGAATCAGAATCGGGAATGTAGACCTCGTCATTTGACAAAGAATGGATAGCCGATACCATAGCAGGAGCAGGAGCAGGAGCAACTGCCTCAGCCACAGCTTTAGTACGGAATGGCATGACCTTGGCTTCAAGGTTCCAGACGCCACGGGAAATACGATCAGCCTCTTTGTCAAGCATCTTATCGTAAATCGAAGACAGGCTGTAGCCCAACTCGTTGGCCACTTCATTCAACTCAGCGTTGCGGAAAGAACTCTTGTCGGGGTAGCGAGCAGCGAGAGCTTTCAAAAAGGGAGCAAAGTTATTCATAATATAATCCTCAAAGTCAATCAATCAATTCAGGAGCTATTGTACCCTAACTGGGCAGGGAAGTAAACCCCCAAAACGAACTTTTTTTCGTTTTTTTCAAATTATTTTGTTATAAGCATATAACTAATACTTATGACGTACCTCCTCACGCCACCATTTCGGTGAATTTGGTAACCAGGACTCGGTTACCCTTCTTAGAGCCAGTGAACTTCTTAAACTGGCGAGTGAGCTCACCCTTCTTGGCGCCAGCCAGAACGTCAAACTCCTCATCGGTCGGGTCGAGTTCCTTACCACCCTTGATCACAAACATACGGTCGTAACCCATAGCTTCGTCCATAACGGAGAACTTGTTTTTGCGGAAGAACCTGACTTCTTCTTCGATCTTCTCAAAGCTGTCAACATTTCGCTGAATCATCCAGCGAGCTTCGTGGTTACGGCTCACCAAGAAGTAGTTAATCACAGAACCAGAGGTGTACTTGCGGTACGCATTAATCAGCTGTTCGGTAACACCGAAGTTATCGTGGTACTTCTTGTCGATTTTCAGACGACGACCGTTAACAGTGAGATAGTAGTAAGTGTCGCGATATCCGATGTAACGATCACGCACGTTGACCTCATTACTAGAGCCATCGGTCAAGAACACGGTGTTCAGCTTGTCAACGTTGTAACGGCTCTTGAACTTGTCAGCCAATTTGAAGGCACAAAGGACAGTCGTATCCAGAGGTGTACCACCCAGTTGCTCAAAGCGAGAAGCAACTTCATACCAGTTACCCCAGCGAGTCGTAAGAGCCATAGACTGGAAGTAGAGGTCTCGAACAGCACGGTCGTATTCGGCGCGAGACATACGGTTATTAATCAGCTCAAAGATGCTAACGTCGCTCAAGTCGATATTAGTCTTAATGTTCTCTCGAGTGATAGGAGTTGCCCGATACTCGTTGGAATAGTTAGAAGTGAAGCCATACACCTCAAACGGGATGTTCACTTTACGGCAGAACATGGCGAGGTTGATAATCTGGCGGAGGACTGAAGAAATTGTATCCGCCATAGAACCAGAATAGTCAACGTACATAATCATGCCGTGGTTCTTGGCGTCAGCCATCACTAGGTTACGAGCAAAGATGTCATCGTTGTACTTGTAAGAGTGAACCTTCGCCATGTCAAGCGTACCAGAACGAGCGGTTTTGGCACGAGAATAACGGAAGGCAGCTTTCTTGATTTCAAACTCCTTCGCCATGGTAGAAACTACCTTATCGGTGTCAGCGACAAACTTCTTTAATTCAGCTTGCCTTTCGGGGTCACCATAGACGGTCTCCCCAGGATACCTAGGATTGTAGTGACCATATTCTTTAGCACATTCGTCACGAGAAGCGAAAACCTCTTTGTACCCAATAACAACTTTCTCAACGTCAGAGGCTGTTATTTCGGTAGCATTAACTGGAATGCTACCGTCATCTTTCGTCTCGACGAGCTTAGACTCATTAGAGCGGAAAGCGTCATCAGTTTCAACCGTAACGTCGTTCTCGGAAGCACCGCCAGCGGACTTAGTCGATACAGACTGGTTGTCCTCGGCGGGTTCTTCTTCTACCTCTTTAGCAGGCTGGTCACTGCTTCCTTTACCGTCCGAAACATCTTCGTCAGACTCATCTTCAGCATCAGGATCGATATCTGAAGGTTGATCAGCCGAATCTCCTTTTTCAGTTCCTTCTCGATCTCCGTCTTCTCTTGTTTCATCATCTTCTTCACCCCCAATAGATTGTTCGCCCAGATAACTAGCTTGAGGGAAGTTAGGAACTTCTTGGTCAGGCTGGTCGGGCTGATCAACAGACGCTTTGTAAAACTCGCACAACTCACGAGCTGCTTCAACAACGTCACCCCACGTAACGACCGAGAAACACTTCGCTACAATAGGAGCTTCCTCGTCGCTAAACTTGATGTCAACCAAGTCGTTCAGCTTGGCTTTAATATTGATGCGGTCAGGCAGACCGTAAGAAGTTAGGTCACGATCTTTGGTGCCAAAGAAGTTTTCTTTAAAGAGGACGTTATACCCTTCTTTGAAAGAGCGAACCAAACCAGGATAGCGAGCCTGAACAGCTCGCTCGATGCGGATGTCTTCGATGATGTTAAGGAAAGCACGTGGGATACCTTCAACGTCGGTGGCGGCATCGTGCCAACCATCAGCTGGGGTAAACAATGCGTGACCAACCTCGTGACCAATCAAAAGGTCATGAACAGAAGCACCCATGTCTTTCCAAAGAGGGATATTAAGTACACGATTCACTACGTCAAAAGAGGCAGTCCTGAAGTTACCTTCAACCACCTCAATATTTTCTTTCGCCAGTAGGCGAGCCAGCATAGACTTAGAACTCATATATCACCTCATCATCATCAAATTACCCGTCCATTTTAACCTATCCTGCCCCAGAAGTAAACCCCTAAAACGAACTTTTTTTCGTTTTTTTCATATTATTTTCCTATGAAAGAGACAGTTTTAATAGCTAAATGCTATAAGGATACGTAACTACTTGATTTTACTGAAGTTTCTTTCTTTGGTGAACTCGATCTTATTCCGGAACTTACTATCCAGGACGTCCCCTTTGTGGCTGATAATGAAGGTATTTGTACCCTCTTCCAGCGTATCAAGGATCTTGAGTAGGTTTTCGATGCCATCATTATCCAGTGAACTGTCAAAGGTTTCGTCTAGTATCAGTAGGTTGGTGGCAGCCGAGTTCTTCATTCGAGCGATTTGGCGCCACGTAAACAGTAACGCCAAATCGATCCTTTGCTTCTCGCCCTCCGAGAAAGAAGCGTAGTTGAACATGTCACGGTATCTAGACTTAATAGTTTCTTGAAACGATTCGTCTAGGTTAAACGAGACGTAGAAATCCATAACCTGTAGATACTGATTGATAAGTTTATTCATCACTGGCAAGTACTGCTTAATGACTTTGGTCTTGATGCCCGTGTCCTTCAGCATCTCTGAGATAACATCGTAGTAGTTGCGTTTATCAATCAGTTCTAGTTTGCGCTCCGTGGAATCATCCCTTTCTTGGTACAACTTACCCAACTCTTTATTGGACTCGGATACATTAGACCCGTTATTTGACAGCTTTGCGATTTCAGCTTCAAGCGATTCTATCTGTCCCTGTAGGTTGGTAATGGTAACGTTGTTGACTGAGATCTTACTTTGGCGCTCGGTCAGCTCAGCTAGTGATTCGCTGGCTCGTGCGACTCCTTCCGAGGCTCCTTTAATTTCCTGAGAGCACTTCGCCATACCTTCCTTGAGCTCGCTTGCCTTTGCTTTTGCTTCGCGAAGCTTTGTTTCCTTAAACTCATCTTCAATCTCCTGATCACACGTCGGGCAGGTAGTGTTAGACTCAAAGAATTTAGCATCGTCGACTAGTCGCTTAATACCCGACTTAATACCAACCTCGTACTTCTCTAGAGACGACTTCTTCGAGTTAAGTTTGGCAAGTTCTTCTGTAATACTTACCATGTTATCCGAAAGGTTAAGGCTCAGCTCGCTGTTCAGTGATTGGGTATCTTCAATCTTGGTTCGCAACTCTGCGATAGATTGCTGCTTTTCTTTGGCTTGTTCAGCGTTTAACGACTCGACTTCTCGGATGTATTTCTTAGTTAGGTTTATCTTCTCTTTTACCATATCTATAGAATAAGTAACTTCTTTGATGTCCTCCCGAACCTTTTGCTTGCGCTCGTTCAGAAGCTGCGACATCTTACCGAATACCTGAATATCCAGCAGATCCTCAATAACCTCACGACGGTGGTTAGTAGGTAACTGCATGAAAGGGATAAACGAAGAAGAGCCGAGTACCACGACTTGGTGGAACGACTTGTGGTTCAGCTTCAGGATATTCTTCTCAAGGTATGCTTGGTAATCGCGAACAGAAGCTTCTTGGTTTATCATATTACCGTTCTGATAAATCTCAAACTTGTTAGGCTTGATAGAACGGAAGATACGGAACTGATGCTTACCAATAGAGAACTCTACGGTTACTTCGCACGCCTTATTATTAATTGAGTTGACAAGTTGTAACTTCTTAATGTCCCTGTGTGGCTTGCCGAACAAACCAAACGAAAGGGCATCAAGGATAGTCGACTTGCCAGAACCGTTATGACCAACAATCAAGGTTGAAGGAGAGCGGTCCAACTGTATCTTGGTTTCGTTGTTTCCTGTAGACAGGAAGTTTCGGTAAGATACCGAGTGGAAATTAATCATATTATACGATCTCGTGATTTTGAGCTTCGACGTACAGCTCTCTTACAATGCCTTTTATGCGAGATAGATCTAAGTCGGTTTCTACCGCATCTACATAAGTATCTAACAACTCAGCGGTATCTTCTAGAGAAACCTTATTATCATCTACGTTCTCGCCCGAGAACTCTTCAAAGGTTTCAGCAATCTTCAGCTCGTGAGTATTAACGTATTGTAACTTATCTATAAAGCGATCGAAGGTGTATGGATCCTTCTTGTTTACAACGACTACCTTTACGAACTTATCTGCGTATTGGTCAACGTCTGGCTTTTCGTAGTTACTCTTGACGTCATCGTAGTAGACTTTCTGGAACAGGGTTATAGGGTTGGGAATAGCAGTTATCTCCCTTGTTTCTGTATCCAGGACGTGGAAGTATTTCTGGTCTTCACAGTCAGCCCAAGTAAACTCCATCTGCGAACCGAAGTACGAGATGTTACCCTGCGTAGACTTAGTGTGGAAGTGCCCAGAGAATACACTCTCGAATCGCTTGAAATGAGTAGCCGACATACCGTGTGGGTTCGGCATACCTTTATGCATCTCAAACCCTTCAATCTCAAAGTGCCCACCCAACATAGAGGCTTCGCAGTTAGCAATGAAGTCCATAGAGTCGGAATAGTTACTAGCATTGATCCAAGGGACAACGCCAACCTTACAACCGTCATAGTCTAAGACCTTCGGCTCCATAATGATGTTAACATTAGAAGTGAAGTAACCGAGTAACTCTTTTAATGAGCAGAGCTCGTTGGTGTTCTTATAGAATACGTCGTGGTTGCCAGGAATGATATCCATCGTCATACCATACTTCTTCAAAGGGTTCAAGAAGTGCTGGCGATTAGAGTTTAGAGCTTTGAAGTTTACAAACTTGCGATGCTCGTAATAGTCGCCAAGGTGTAAGACGGTTTTAACATCATTGTCTAGGCAATACGGGAAGAACACTTCCTCGTAGAACTTTCGTTGGTACTCAATAAAGATATCTGAGCTGTTGCGGGTTCCGCAGTGTGTATCATTTAGTATTGCTATCTTCATTCGCACCATCCTCCATAAACAACTCTAACGACTTTTTCTGAGCCTTCTCTTTCTTCTCAAACTCCTTTACTACTCGGTCGGATTCTTTAACCCGATCGATTCTAGTACGGAGCTCTTCAACGAAGTTCTGCTCAATAATATAGTCGTCCCCTTCTGCGAGTACCATAAACTCGTCAAAGGAGGCTTGCTCTATGAACTTCATCTTAACGTCAAACTGCTTCTTTTCCTTCTGGATCCTTCGTACAAAGGCGTAGAAACAGATCTGAGTAAAGTATGAGAATGCGTTGGGGGTGCCCGTTCGAGTCTTGGTGTTGATATCGTAGTTCCGAATCGCTTTAAGGCAATTCTCGACTGCGTCCATAACCATCTCTTCACGGTAGGTGTAGCGGATAAAGTTGGGTCGGTGGGATAGTCCTTCAGAGATACGAAGGAAACATTTTGCGATGTACTCCGTAACGATAGGGGCTTCTTTACCCTGCTCGATCGCTTCGTTGACACTGGTCACATAATCAACGACAGCGAGTGAGAACTCTTTGTTGTTAACATAGTGGGGTTTATTTTGAGACATTATCTCTCCTCCATCAAGGTTCAAAAGTTTACATAATAAGGTATTATACTATAGTTTCGCCATGAAGTAAAGGGTTATTTTTTTTCTTTTAGGGGTTTACTTTTAGCCGAAAGTATAGTATAATCAAGAAGTCGCCGCAGGAGTGGGGGATATACCTTTAGTGGATGGTCTCGTCACCATCGATCATATACTGATCAGTATTATCAACCTCAGGCTCAAGCTCTTTTTGAGGAGTTGTAACTACTGACTGTATGTAGGTTTCCTTCACTCGCTCGGTACATTCCCCAAGAGAAATGACAGAAGCAGCGTTTACATATACTGGGCTCTTAAACTCACAGAGGCTCATCCAATTAGAAAACCAGAATCCCGAGTCTTTCCTTGAGTACTCGATCTTAACTGGTCGTTCTAATATATAGCCAGTCTCATCAGCACCCTGCATGTATGCAACCAGCTCTTCCCCTGATATCAACTTAAACTGTTTTATTCTAACATCGCTCAAATCGTTCAAAGCTGTACCTCGTAAATTGTATACTCAAACTTTTCTTTAGAGTAAATCTTAATTCTTTCGCCAGCGTGGTTTAGTGTGTAGTTCTTATGTTGCTTCCAATGTAAGTCATCGGCAATATCGTATAAGATAGTTCCCTTGCCGTCGTCAGCCTTACGAAGCCCACGCCCAATTGACTGCAAAATCTTAATCTGCGACTTAGAAGGCGAGGCAAAGATAACGTTGTTAAGGTTTCTTATGTTAACGCCTGTAGAGAAGGTTCCCAACGAAGCCACGATGATAGCGTCTTTTTCTTTCTCGGTAATCTGTCTAACCCTTTCTCTATCGTCTACGTCGGTTTCACCCGAAACAAAGAAGATCTTCCTTCCAGAGTGTACTTTCTCTAGTATCATATTATATAGGGGTTTTCCATGCTTCTCCACGAAATTGAATAGGACTAGGGTATTACCCTCTTGATCAACCGCAAGGTTTGTAATAAACTTGTTTCGCTTTTCGTGACGAACGATGAAGTCTACTTCTTCTTGATACTTGGCTTTCTTTAGCTGTTGACAAGTAACGTCATCGTACTTCAATAGAAGAACCTTAATGTCTAGGTCGGCGAGAGCGCCAGAGTCAATTAGGTCTTTGGTTGAAGTAACTTTGAATACAGAACCGAAGTGCCCTTCTAGTACGAGCCTGTGGGTTTGAGTTCCGTCTAGAGTACCTGTAGCTCCGATACGAAACTCAGCCTCTTTCAGCTTAGACATAATTGCGCCAAGGGATTTGGCTTTGAAGTTGTGAGCTTCGTCGCCAATAACCATACCGAAGTCTTTAAACCATTCAACGCCCAGCTTGTAAATAGACTGCCATGTGGTAATCACTATACGAGGATTGTGACTAGGGTATTTCTCTTTTCCGCCATAGATCTTATGAATCTCAGCTTCGGCATCAAAGTTCTCATCCCATTTAGAATAATCCGCAAAGTCAGAAGCCATTTGCTCCACGAGAGAGGTAGTTGGTACAACGATTAGAACGTTCTTATCCCTTTTCTCTAGGTAATACCGCATGGCGCAGTAGATGATAAGGGATTTGCCCGAAGCGGTTGGGGACAATAGGAGGGATCGCTTAGTTTCGAGAGCATGTTCTATAGCGGTTAGCTGATAATCCCGTGGCTCGATTTTCTTATCTGAAGCAGTAAGGTTTAGCGAATCTATAAACTCACGAAACCAATTATAGTCTAAAGGTTCGGTTGAGTCTGGTCGCCCATAGTATGGGTTATGCTCTACCTGTAGGTCGTAGTCCCTAACAGCCACAAACTCCGATAGGTACGGATAAAGTCCAATCGGTAGTTCTTTGCTCCTAGCATCGTATAACCTAATCTTACCATCCCATATCTTATTCTTGTACGCAGGCATAAACTTATATCCTGGCACAAAGAAGCAAAAGAAGTCCGATAGTTCGGCTTCGATTGCTGGGTCTGTATTGATTTCTAGGAAGGCGTGGTTCTTCTTCTTAACAGAAAGTATCTCTGACATCATACACCGCTGGTAAACTTATGCCACTCGATGATATTACGGATGGTTTGGTGTCGCCATTTCAAAGTGTCCATAATTTCAGTGAGAGTAGCGATTATCTCTGTAACCAAATCTATCTTAGCCGATAGCTCTTGGAGGTCTTGGTCTTCTTTAAAGTAATGCTCTACTTCACCCTTCAGGATTTTGATCCCGTCGGTTGGGTCGGGGTTCCAGCCAAGGCGATTAACCTCGTCCACTGACATGCGACCCATATAGTATCTATACTTCTTAGATTGCATCATTTCGAGCTGCGTCTCGAAGTAACGCCTTTCTAACTTAGACTTGGTTAGCATCTCGAGGTATTTGGCATGTAGCTTCGCCGTATTACGAGAGCTCTCATCAAGTTTTAGCTGATCGATCTCAGTTTCTTGTTTCCATTCTTCAAGGATCTTTTCAATTTTATACATAATGTCTCCATAGTGTTACTCAATAGTGATGTCAGTGAACCTCATTGTAACATCAGCAGTAAGGTAGTTAGTACCAGTTTCAGCAGAGGAAAACTGGAGGCTACCTATAGAAGTCGGGAATGCGTTATGAAACCTAAACGTCTTCGCCTTGTTGTTATGGGAAGTAGTTATAACAACCGAGACATCCGACATATATTCCGAAAGTTGGGTTCCGTTAGTTACACAGTCCCTCATCCAATTATAGACCTCGATATAACCTTCCATGTCCTCGTCTATCATGATACTTATAGTTAGACCAGAAAAGGAAATCTTATCTCCGAGCAACGGGACGTTAGTATACCGAAACCCTGTTTCTGATTCTTGTACGGTGATATCCGGAATCGTTACCCCTCTACAGAAGAACTGTACGTTGGGCAATCGTTCAATCATCAACCGATACGAAGTTGGGTCTATGTAGTTAATGTTATCTGGGTTCATGATAATACTCGCTTCGTTATTATACCTTTATTTATACGAAAAGTAAAGGGCGAAAAAAAGGGGGATCCGAAGATCCCCCAAAGACTTAACTAACTATAGAGTTATTATTATAAGTCTTATGCAGCAGCCATTACGTTCTTCACACCGAAGATACGGAAGTACTGGTTAGCACGATCAGTACCAAGCTCAGAAGCGCCAGCGCCACCCGCAAATGGGTTTGCAACCATGCCGTAACGAGTCTTGAAGCCAATCTTAGGCTGGAAAGTCTGCTCGCCAACTGCTTTAACCATAGTCAATGGAACGTATGGGCAGTAGAACATACCAGCGTCGTAAGGGTTAGCACCACGGTAACCAACAGTCACGTAGTTGATAGTTGCATAAGGATCGATGTAGACCTTCATGCGACCGTTCAATACACCAGCGAAAGTGTTGCCAGTGTCATCAACGTTCAAGTTGGTAGCCAAAGCGGGAGTGTAGTCCAGAAGACCAGCAGCTGCCAAAGCAGAAGCAACGTCAGAAGAACAGATGATGAAGTTACCCTTGCCACGACGAGTGTCTTTAGCAATTGCGTTAGCTTCAAGTTCGATCTTCATGATCAGAGCCTTGTACTTCTCAACAGACCAACGACCATCGGTGTCAGCGTCAAGATCGAATAGACCAGCTTTAGCGCCAGTACCTGCGCCAGCAGCAGCAAGTTTAGCTTTCTGGTTTACAGTACGAACCACTTCACGGTTGATTTCAGCCAAGATCTCTGCAGACAGGATGTTAGCCAACTCAGTTTCAGCGTCCAGACCGTGAACGTTTTTCAGGTCTTGAGCCAATTCCATGGTGTACTCAGCTTTCAACGCACGAGTCTTAGCAGTTACGCTAGTACGCTCGATTGAGAACGCCATTTCCTGGAAGTTGTTACCGCCCATGCCGAGCTGTTCGCCAGCAGCAGTACCCATACCACGACCAACACCGAATGCAGCGTCAACATCAACGTCACCGTCGGTGTTGCCGTCAGCGAAGTCAGCGTCAAGAGATGAGCTGTTACCGCCGTGAGCAGAAGTGCCAGTAGAAGCAACGCCAGAGAAGCCAGTGTTAGCTTCGCCGAATAGAGCTTCGCCGCCAGACTGAGTATCGTAATGAGATTTCATTGCGAAGATCAGACCAGTAGGCTGAGTCATAGGCTGAACGCCAGCGATGTCGTATGCCATTAGGTTAGGCATAGCACGACGCACGAGGCTGATCAACACAGGGTCGAAGCCAACAGCGCCGCCAGCTACGTTAGTTGTTTCAGTCATGAAAGACTGCTGAGCACGCTCTTCTTGAAGGGCTTTCTCAGTGTTTTCGAGTAACTGAGCAGTTACAGCTTTACGGTGAGCGTCAGCAATAGGAGCCGCACCTTCAGCTTCGAGGACCGGAGTCCACTTTTCGTTTAATTTTTCGTTACCAAACATTTTTGATTCTCCTAATGGAAATTACTTAGATTTTAGGGCTTTCAGGTACGCAGCCATAGATGGGCTATGAATCTGCTCTTTGGTACCCTCTTGAAGTTCTTCTTGGATGTCAGCGTTTTTAACTTTAAAGTAAGACTCTTTGACGGTTTGTACCTTATCAGTAAAGGTTTCAATATCGTCAAAGTCTAGGTTCTCAGTCAAGGAACGTAACTTTTCAACTTCGGTTTCTGCCATACCAACAGTTGCTTCACGAATAATATCTTCGCGAGCAAAGTTAGCGACTTTTTCAGTTAACTCGATGTTCTCGCCGATAGCTTTGTTGAGGTTTTCCTCAAGCTCTTCGTTAGCAGCAGCAAGTTCGTCTACCAAGTCAACCTTAGTTTCTGGTACTTCGATGTAGTTTTCAACGAAAACAGTTTGAAGCTGGTTGATGAAGTTTTCAGCGATGCTGGCACGTAGACCATTATTAATCGCAACTTCGTTTTGCTCCATCCAGTTCTCAACCACGTAGTTTAAGTATCCGTCTACTTTTTCTACAAGATCGCTATGTACGGTTTCTACTTGCTGAGCAAGCTTCTCTTCGTAGCTCTCTTCCAGTTTTTCGATTTCGGCAGAAAGTTTAGATTTAACAGCAGCTTCAAAGATAACGGCAGCTTTGTCTTTGAAACCTTCAGTCAGGTCAGCTTCTTCAGAGACAAGGGCATCCAAGTCTTCTTCAAAGTTAAACTTAACTTCTGGCTCAACAGATTCAGCAACAGCTTCTTCTTCAACTACTACTTCTTCAGACATAACCTTAGTGTAGGCTGTCGTCAAGTCGTCTTTGCTCATTTCAGACAAAGTGTCGAACATAGCTTTCATCATACCAGCTTTAGTAGTAGGCACTTCTGCTGATTCTTTAGCCATCTTCTTAGACTCAGTTTTCTTCTTAGACTCGGCAGGCTCTTCGTCCTCATCCCCGTCTTCGTCGTCTTCGTCATCTTCTTCGTCATCATCGTCGTCCTCGACTTCGCCCTCTTCGTCGTCTACTTCGACTTCGGCTTCTTTTTCTTCAGCCTTTTTCTTAGCAGCTTCGGAGAGTTCCTCGTCAACTTCAACGTCTTCAGCAACTGTTTCCAATTGCTCTTCATTGATGTCTTCAATGAGATCAACTTCTTGATCTTGAATTTCTTCAGACATGTTCACTCCTTACAAAGTGTTAAAGTTTCGAGAGGAAATCTTGGAACACACGGATCTGGGCTTCAGCCAAGTCCGCTTTAGATGCTCTTTTGATCTCAGTCTCATACTTTTCAATTTCTTGCGCTTTGAGAATACCGTTATCCCAAACCCAATCCACACCTTCCATGATGCCATTTACAAAGGCTTCTGGTGCGCTGGGGTCTTGTACGATGTCGACAGTAGAAAGCATAAAATCTTCCTTAACGTACATCGCACCTTCGCGACGCTCAAGACTACCCATACCACGACTTGAGACGCCTAACTGACATCCGCCATCGACAAGACCCTTTACGATCTTACCCATAGGAGTATCCAGTATCAACGCCTTCCCGATCACATTAGAGCCTTCAATACGAAGGTCGGTAATGCGATGCGAAACTTTATCTAGGTTTACAGTTGGACCATCTGGGTGGTTTAGTTCCCCAACTGCACGACCTTTCTTAACTTGTTCGTTTACATATTTTTCTACTGCAGGACCCAAAACCGACATGGGGTAAACACGACCATTGCGGTTTTTCTTATCGCCCTGCATAAAGATACCTTCTATATATACCTTCTTTTCGCCCTTTTCGGTGGCTTCGGTAATATAGCTTAGATTTATATCTTCATTGTGTTCTGTTATTAGCTTCATCTTACTTACCCATTAGGTCGGCGAATTCTTTGGCAGAAGCTTCTGCTTCTTTTTCCGACTTATATTCGTCTAACTTGGTGCCGTCGATGTAGACCATAAACTTGGAGCCTTTCTTGGTAATCAAGGCATCGACCTTTGATTTACCAACGGTAAACTCTTTGACCTTTTTCTCTCCAGAAGGGACTTTAGTCTTCGCTTCCGAGAGATTCGTCATCAGTTGCTTGAATGTCAACATCGTCCTCACCTGTAGTTGCGTTATAAATCGAGGCAGCAACGTCGATCCGCTTACTGTCCAGTGCTGCGGAAACCTTCGTTGCCATCACAGCATCAAAGGTTGCTTTCGTCGCTTCATCGTCGCCCGTTTGAAGGGCTGAAATTAAATCAGTAACATTGCTCATAATAATCACCTTTTATACACTTATTTATACTAAAGTGGTTTTTAGAAGTCGACGTCTTCGTCGTCTCCGTAAGTACCTTTCTCGTCTTCAATCTGCTTGTCGATTTCTTCCATCTCTTCGTCAGACTGCATCAAGATATTTCGACGAACATACTCAACAGAGTAGTATTTACCCACATATTCGTCAAGCTCACGTAACGTATTCACTCGTTCGCGAAGAATCTCGGCTTCTTTCAATTCAGCAAAGTAAGATTCCTGCTGATAGTCTACATTGATATCAGAACGCATCCAATGCCAATCATCACGAGTAGCGATACCCTTTAAGATCAACTGGACCTTTAGCGCCTGATAGAACATGTCCGAGAACTTGTTACGCAGTTTAGAAACGAAGCGTGCAAACTTAACTTCGTCTCGAGTAATCTCTGATGTACGACCCAAGCTGAATTGCGCTTCTTGCTCTAAACGATTTAACGGAACGTTCAGCGCCTTATACAACTTCTTCTGGAAGTACATAATGTCGTCAATCTGACCAAGGTTCTCACCGCCAGGAAGGGTAGTGATCTCAGTTCCACGACCACCCTCTCGACGAGGTAACCAGAAGTCTTCTAGCATCGACATATGCGAACGATCGTCTGAGACTTCGCCCGACTGAGCATCGTAAACCATTTTGTTACGATAGTTGTTCATAATAGAACGAAGGTATTCTTCAGCCTTACCTTTCGGCAGGTTACCAACGTCAATATAGAAAACTCGACGCTCTGGCGCACGAGACATACGATAAATCACCAACGCATCTTCCATCATACGAAGTTGATTGGCTGGCTTCATAGCCTTATCTAAGTAAGAAACTACACGATCCTTTTGCGGCGATAGTAGCCCAGAAGGAACATAGATAATAGAGTCTTTTGAGATCTTCAAACCTTGACCAGATTTGTTCAACCCAGAATCTTGATAAATGTAATACTCTTCGATCCCCTTGACTATAGCTGCGCCAGTCTTAGGATCCTTTTCTTCAAACACTTCTTTTACTTTACGGATTCTTGTTGGGTCGATTGGACGCAACTCTAGAATACCTTTCTTGGGTGACTTCTCGTCAATTACAATATGGAAGTATAACCGCCCGTCCACGTACCAACGTCGGAATAGGTCGTGCGCATTATTCTTAAAGTTTAAGAGAGATAGAATATTATCAAACTCTTCTCGAATCATCTTCTTGATACGGTCTGGTTGATCTAACCGATCAAGCGCCAATTCGAGGGCAGTACCATCATCATCAATTACAATAGACTCATTAACTATATCTTCGATAGCAGCGTCGACTTCTGGATGTTGAGCAACCTCACGATACTTTTTGATAAGCTCGTTTTCGTTTTTGGCTTGTCCGCCAGACATGTCAAGGTATTGACCAAAATGTCCACCAGCTTTAATAACGCCAGCACCGTCGTCTTCCATCGGTGCTACAAAAGAACGCTTCCTTTCGTTTTCTTTAGAATCGTCCTTTCGTTTTATCTCAAACCCAAATAATTCAGCCATTTTTCACCTGCTATTGAAGATATAGCTAGGAGGGGACGAATCCCCCCCAAGCCATTCAGTTAACTAATACTAAGATTATTTATACCGCTTATGAAGTGGTATTAGATTCCCAGTATTGTACTTGCATCTCAACGGTGAACTCTTCGATAGTGTTTTCGCTATCGTAAGAAACTTCGATTGCCGATACGTTAGTTGGGAAACAACCACGGAAATCGTATTTCTTAACCGCAGAACCATCTTTATCAAGCTGCTCAACAGCAAGGTCAGCCATATAAGAAATCGGGTTAGTTAGACCGTCGTTCGAAGTATGCCCGTTGATGGTGTTCATCCAACGCTCCATCGGATCACGAATAGAGAAGTTCGTGTCGTTGATGATAGTAATAGTCCAAGGTTCGAACGTGCGGTCGCCAGCAATTTGAAGCTGACGTCCACGGAACGGAATAGTAATTGGAGCAATGATTGATGCTGGCAGCTGAGCTGCTTTACACATAAACGATGCCAATTCTACTGGACCACCTACTGGACCAAAGTTTACAGTAGCTTTGAAGAGGTTAGCACGAGCGCCACCACCTGTCAGCTTACCTTTAAAGTCGTCAATTCGTAGTGCCATTGTTATTAACCCCCAACGATTTCTGAGAACTCAACGCCAGTACGAGTGGCAATGAAATTCAATGTGATGAAGTTAATCGAGCGTGCAGGCTTGATGTAGATATCGGCTACGAAACGGTTAGTATCGATTACCTGACCAGTGTTGTTAGTCTCGTCACAAACAACCAAGAAGTCAGTGATACCACGACGACCCTGTACGTCACGAAGGAAGGGTTCTACCAGATTGCGGAACTGCGCACGGGTGAACTCGTCGTTATATTCGAAGAGCGAGAAGCGAGAAGATTTCGCAATTGCTTTTTCGAGAACGATAAACAGGCGACGAACGTTAATGCGGTCAAACGCAGAAGGTTTGGCAAGTGCGGTCTTGTCACCGAACAGAACAGTACCTTCTCCTGGGAACGAAACAAGAGGGTTGACACGAGCTTTGTAAAGCGTATCACGCTCAGCTTGCTTAGGATTCCAAGCGAGTTTAACAACACCACGAAGCTGACCACGGTTCAGACCAGCTGGCGAGAACCAAGCGTCTGCAACGTTATCTGTGTTAGCACACAGACCAGCAATCGTACCTGCTGATGAGATCCAACGATATGTGTCGTTGTACTTGTCGTAAACGTAGATAGCGCCTGAATCAAACACACCATAAGAAGATGAGTTGATCGCATCAGCCCACTCTTTAACAGAGTCTACGTCACGAGCAGAGATTGGAGGAGAAACAAATGCCACAGCATCTTTACGACTTTCAGCAACTTCAATTACTGCCTGCGCATCAGCAGAAGCAAGTGAAGAACCGATAATCAGGTTTACGTCCAGAGTATCAGCGTCGTTAAAGATATCGTAACCAGCTCCAGTATCATTGCTGTCGGCGATAGTGTTAGCACCACCAGCAAGGGTATAGGATTTAGCAACAGCGCTTGTAGCAACTTCCGAGTCTTCTTCACCAAACCACAAGTAGTTTGAAGTACCGTTAATAACTTCCGGATAGTAGTTATTGGTACCATCTTCTTTCTTAGCGCCTTCAACAGTAGAAAGGTATGCGAACGTTTCTAGTACAGTGTTAGCCGTACCAGTGAAGCTGCCGTTAGTGTCGAGAACAACGATGTGAATTTCGCCCGCATCAGGTGCAGTGTCGAACAAACCAGCGAAGTCTTCGAAAGAAGTGTGAGAGAATGAAGTTGAGTTAGCAACGATAACCTCAATAGAGTTACCGACTTCACCAGGACAGCGTGCAATCCAAGCACCTGCACCAGCCAAAACCAGAGACTCGTAGTGATCTTCGTTCTTAACAAGCAAACCAGCGGAAGCAACGGTAGCTGTACCAGTGGCAGAGCCAGTGATTGATACAGTAGGAGCAGAAGTATAGCCAGAACCGCCATTGGTTACTGTAACACTTTCTACGCCAAGGTCGATATCCACGGACAGACCAGTACCTGCGCCAACTTCAAGTAGGACACCAGTGAGACCAGCAGAGATAGCGCCATAAGAACCGCCATCTACAACTTCGATTCCAGATACGGAACCACCAGTACCGACAGAAGTGATGCGAAGAGAAGCTTCGCGACCAGCGCCGATGTTGAGTACGAGAATATCGCCTACCGAGTAGTCAGCACCAGCAGCGTCGATTGATGCGTCAACTACTTTAAGAGTAGCTGTCGCAGCTGCGTCAGTACCGCCACCGCCTGTGAAAGACACAGTTGGTAAGCTAGTGTAAGCCGAACCAGCGCTAGTTACTTCTACTGAAGATACTGCGTCAGTTGCGGATGTTGCGTTTTTGAGTCCAGACGTATTGATACGAGCTACACGCAAGTCGTTGCCATAAGACAAAAACTGAGCAGCGTTAAAGAAGAACGGAGCGGTAGCGGAATCAGGTGATCCGAATTTAGCAACCAAATCTTTTTCGCTTGTAACTTGAACAACTTGTTCTACTGGACCCCATTTGAATGAACCAGCAATAGCACCGATAGAGGTAGATACGGCTGGAACAACATTGGTTAGGTCGATTTCTTTGACCTGAACTCCAGGGGATACTAGAAAAGCCATTTGTTATTCCTCATTTGAATTTACAAGACACATTACAAGGTAATTTATATTCACTACCATTATTTAGTAATTTAGAAAACTCCAGTATTTAGGGTAGTTTCCCAGACGTTACCGTCGCCATCAACTTCGTACTCTTTCTCGAGTCCATCGTTGATTATACCGAAGGGAACTAGATCATTCTCGATAGCGGATATTTGCTCCCTGTACATTAATTCTTTTAAGTCGATGTCCGTCATCTCGGAGAAGAACGGAGTCGTTGCGAACCAAGAAAACATCACTAGGTTCATAACCAAGTCATCGTGATTGTTATCAGAAGCTTCGTAAGACGAGCCCCTTGCTACGAATGTAGATAATTCTACGATCGTATCCGAATCGAGCACCTCAATCTTATTCTGTTCTATAAGGTCTTTAAGGTTAGAGCAACCAATACGCTTAATCTTTCGGTTCATCATAACACCGATTGCGCCAGCTTTAACCATAGATTCGACGTGAGTGTTTTCGTACTCTAGCTCGTAATAGAGACCATTTGCTACGACAGCACCCTGATCGTTCGATTCAATAACAACATATGCCTTATTAAAAGTGTTAGCATATTTATATATTATATCGGGAAAGAGTAACGGCGAGATCATATTGTTACGATACACCGCAACCTGTTTAAAGGGTCTTTCCGTTATGTCAATTATGTTAAATGTAGAATAGTCTTGTCCTCGACCTTTAGCCACGTCTACAGTCATAATGTATTCGTGGTCTTCTACTGGTTTATGGTATACCGAAACTCCATCTTGTCGGTATAAAGGGTTAGAAGATTTAAGCTGTAACAACTTATCTCCAGCAATCAGAGTATTACCGTTACCCATGAATGTGTTACCAAATTCTTGGTCAAACTGTAACTCTGACGTATTAGAAACCGTTTGTCGCTTCCATTCTTCGTCTCGCCCAGGAACGTCCCACCAATCAACCCTGAAAGATTTATATTCGTTCGTTCCTTGGACGGCTCCTTCCCACAGCTTATGATAAATGTTACCGATACCATTAGCAGTAGAAGTAATGATTACTCGCGATGTCTTACCTGATGACACCACTGGATAAGTGGAAGTGTAAAACTCTCCTGCGTTTTCGACGAATGCGAACTCGTCCAAGAATAGGAGGTTGACAGACATACCACGGATGGAGGATCCAGAAGTAGCGGCAGCGATAATACGACTATTATTGGAAAACTCAATTGAACCTTTGTTTAACGTTTTACATCCAGGTTGTAAGAAGAATGGTAAGTTTTCCAGCGCCAAAGTAATCCTAGTAAGCATTTCCCTAGCAGTGGCGCCTTTGTTCGCCAATATAGCGATGGTCTTTTCGGGGTGGAATATCGCAAACCAAAGCAAATAAACCACTGAAGAAATAGATTTACCCGACTGTCTACAAGCAAGGACGATAGAAAACCTATTATCGTTGAAGTGATCAAACATCTCTCTCTGATAAGGGTAAAGGTTAAACGGAACCAATCCTTTATCGAGCGATACGATCTTAATGTAAGTCTCCGCAAAGTATGAAGGGTCTTTCATACACTTTGCGTATTCCCTCACTTCATCTGCTGTCCACTGTTGCTCAACGCCATCTCGCTTTACATTTGGATTGCCGAGGTATCCGAGCTCGTTATTCTTGATCTTGTGCATCTTGCTCGATCACTACCCGTTCTTTCTTAGCGTGCAACATCTTTTGTAAATCAGTTGCCGATCCGACGAACACGTTATTTTGAGTTAACTGAGGCTGGTCGGCTTTTTCTGGAACAGAAAGAACGTCTTTCTTCTTTTTCTGTAAGTCCATCAACCTATCTGTTATCTCAGCATTCTGTTTCATCATATTAGACAGAACTTCAAAGGCACGTGGGTGTTCCGACTCACGTGCCAAGTCCATCATTAATTCTATCGCCTCTTGACCTTCTTCCGCCAGTTTATAGTACTGGGCTCTAGCATAGTCAAAGTCGTCGTCAATAAGGTCTTTATCGCTCATATCAATTCACCGTGAAAGATTCTACCGTCACCTGATCAAGGGAGACAAGTCCAGTAATCGTTTCTCCAATTTGATAGTAACCATCAAGGTTGTCTATCTCTAATACGGTCTTACCGCCTTCATATTTAGCTGACACGATTGTACCGCCGACGCCAGTAGTATCTCCAACCAAGAACTCGCCGACCTTAAACTTCAAGTCTGAAGTGACTGCCGATAGGGTTATGGTGTTAGAAGGCGGAATGTAATTAAACTCTGTAACGATCGTGTGCGCCTCGCTCTCTCTAGCTTCAAACGGCACAACTGAAGACGTAATGTTTTCGATAGACTTACCGAACTCTTCGGCAATCCGCATCTGACTAATCTTAATAACAGAAGTGCGACCAATCTTACCAAAGAAGCGTGTCTTCATAATGAAGTCTAGAGTATAAACTAGGACACGCCTACTTTCAAAGTCGCCTTCAAAGTCGTCTTGAATAGATACCGAGTTTAGTGTAATTGGGATATCTACCTTATGATCGAGGTTGTCGAGCATATTAGCAGTTACGTTATACGTTGGCGCGAACGTAGGTAGGATCTGTTCCAAAATCTGGAGACCCTCGTCTTGGTTCTTAACCATAACGTTAAGTTGCATCCCTATATTGTACGGGACGTAGTTTACAGAATCTTTCGTATCTTCGCCGACCTGTACTGTTATTTTGTTAAACTTATTACCAACTGTTTCCGTATCGTAATCAATTGAAGTGATCTCAAACGACATACGTGGTAATTTGATAGCCAGCTTATTGTCGTTTAGATTTGGCTGTTCGTCGATTCGAGATAGAAACTTTTGTTTCGGACCGTATGCGAGAGGGACTTTGGTAATAGTACCTTCCCCACCAGAAGTCTTTCGTACAATGTTAATGTCGTTAAAAAGCGTACCAAAAACTGCTACGGATTTTCTAAGTATTGCGTGATAGAAATGACCACCGAACATCATTATCCTCCGTTTGGTTCGCCGAATGGATTGCTCTCACTAAAGTCTAGTATAGTAAGGGCAGTCTTTTCGATATTTGTATTCTGGGCGAACCCATCGTATAGTTCTTCGCCGTCGTTACCTTCGTCAACCCTCACAATAGAAAGGGTTCCAGTAATACCAGAGGTGAACGTAACATCTTGGTCTACGATAAACTCAGCATAAGTACCGTCCGAAGTTGTTATGTTAATAACTCCAACTTCCGCAGAGGTTGAAGAAACTTTGTTTACCGAGAAAACTTCGCCTCGTATACTACCGCCAGCGGAAATTGGCTGCTCCATACTCTCGCCAACCTTAATGTCGACCGAACTGAGATGGTTGATCAAGAATGTATTATGATACTTAGCGACTTCCACGGAATCAACTTCAGCGATTCCTGTATCAAAGGTTTCTTCGCTAATCTCAAACAGAGAACATTGAAGTTTATAGGTTGGGAGATTATTTAATTGATAGAAGGGCTGTTCGTGCTCAACTTTATCAATCTGGAAGAACGACTTAGATAACGGCAGGTAGATTACATCACCCTCTAGAGGTCTCATTGGGGTTTCTGGACCGTTCCAAAAACCAACTGTCTTTTCCCACCTACGCTTAGATACGATAAATGTAGCGGTATCTCGAATCTCTAGTCCAAACTTTGACATTAGATCGCCATCTCCACCGAACCCTTCGGTGTTCTCGATATACATCTCTACCGTATAGGCGTCGTCGAACTGAGACTCAACTTCTTCGTTGAGAATATAATCTCTTTCTAGAATTGTACGAGGCAAGTAATAGGTATCTTGCCCATACATCTTTAAAGCCTCGATTACTAAGTCTTCATACAGCTCTTGCTCTGTTCTGACTTTGGGTGAGAAGTATACGTTGGTCGCCATGATTTACCCCACGAAGAAATCTACTGGAAGTTCGTGTGATAAACGCATCTCTTCTTCGATACGTTGTATCTCCTCGTTAGCTTCGTCAAAGGTTTGTTGTCCGTTAATAGAAACGCCACCTGGAAGCTGCATACCGTCAAACTTCTTAATGTTAATGCCCCATTGCTTCTTAATAAGCGCAGTGGCGTATTTCTTAAGATACATATCGTTGTAGACTCTACCGAATGTTTCGGGGTCTATAATTGAAGTGGCGACTACGATGATTTTCTTACCGATCGCCATATCTTCTTTATCTACTTGGAAGTATAACCTATTCTCATGGCGCTCGTATTGAACAGATTCGGAAAGACCCGATCCGAGCTTCATGTCATACATTGCTAGGTTTTGCTGTACCTGTTCGTAGTAAGCGAGGTTTCCAAGGTTTCCAAGATGATAAACGTCGTTTAGGTGAAGTTGATAATTAACATCAAACATATTCACCGAATCGTTATCCGACACGAGAGGGAGGATCCTTTCGACGTAGATTATCTGATCTGTCAGCTCAAGATACTTATTATCAATATCGTCTTGCGTGATTTCGTGGACGTAGAAAACCTTCTTGGTTGCTTCGTAATTGTATTCTTGATAAAACTGAAGAGCTTCGTCGACACGGTCGTTTATTTGATCCGGATCGACATTGACCTCGATAACTGGCTCGCCAAGGGAGCGTAGGCAGTAGTCAATCAGTCCTTGTCGTGTAGATGGAATAGCCATAAAAATAGTCCTACAGATTAGTTTCTATAGGACTATTTATACCATTTAATTATTCGGATTCTACTGGTTTGGGATACTTGCCTTTGATAGCATCAATCGTATCTTTCCAAACCGTAGTTCCATTCACCTGATCCCAGTACATCATATCTAACTGTTCAGAAAGTTCTGGATATTCTGCTCTACGAGCATAGTCCCATTTAAGGGGAGCTGGTTCCGTTACTGCTGCCAACTGCTCATCGGTCGGGCGTTCGTAATGTTCCCATTTGCTGTCCACGGGCATTTCCCAGTGATCAAGGTATTCCTCTTGATCTTCAGTCCAGCCAGCCATAATGCAAAACCAACTGAATAAGGTTTCAAGGTCTCCGGACTCATGTAGTTCTGGATAAACCCCAGCGATTCTATCGTAGATTGTAAGTGACATTTTATACTCCCTTTAAGAGATATGCAAGAAAATAAGTTTGGTGACTAGAGCCTACTAGGTCTATGTTTGGAGACCCTGCGTTATTATAACTATAGACCCAAGTCGTTACATAATCATCATTCCCGTCCAAGTATACTATACCAGAACAATGAACGATTGCATGATAACCTGAAGTTCCGTTAGAATCTGGACCGAGAGGTAACTGGTAAACGTTTCCGTACGACATTGAAATAGGAACACCTACTGATCCAGATAATCGTTCTTGCCCTGAATTAAAAAGGCTAAACCCCCAATCACTATACTCGAGTGCTGCTGCAGCGTTCGCTGGAGTATCACAGTTCTTAATAATTGCGCCCATAGCGGATTGGGTTGAACTTGAACCACGCCCAGCGTTACCAACTTGAATAGAACTCTCAACGTAATAATACCCAGGAACTGAAGGTTTGTACTGCCCAGTTCCCCAGTTAAACGGATCGGAAGCAGCCGCAGTTACTACAGAAGGATTCTGAAATTCAGGGTCGTATGTTACCTTATTCCAACCAACATTTTCCGAAGGAGAAAACTCAACATTGTTATCCCTCGACGCCAATGGGATTTGTTGTCGGGCGATAGGGTTAAACGGGTGTCTCTGAATGAATATCTGCTCTAACAGAGAAGTTCCAGCTTGGGTGTCACCATTGGCGTCAACCTGCCTGACTGTAATTCGAGTAAGGCGAATCCACCAATCACCGTTAGCTAAAACTTCAATTTTAGTAATTCCAGAACCCACGAGCGAAGAAGGTATGTAAAAGTTAGACCTATTAGCTCTTGGGATTTCTTTCTGAAGTATTACAGTGCTACCTCGATACACTTTTACTCGAACGGCTGTTGTTGCTGAGGCGNNAGGGGCGTCAGAATATTCAGTGACGAATTGAACTAAAACGTCCTTGTTTGCNGTCTTAGATACCGATGAAGGAATAGCAGTTATCTTTCCGTAAAAAACAGCATGATAGTAAGTTTCCGAAAAACTAGGAGGAATATCACTAGTCTCGAAAATAAGGTTCCCAGAAATAAGAGGAACAGTTCCTGTGACATCCCAGTTATTATTAGGGTCATCGTTTAAAGTGGAGTTGTCAAGCTTGTGAGTTTCCGTAAAATGAAAATCCAAAAGAGGATCCCGTACAACAACAGAACCAGAAGGAATGTCGTTTACAGAAGCAATCTGAAGTCCACCGATCGTAGAATTTGCTTTAATCTCTGCCATATTAGTATAAACCCTCTTTAATCGGACCGACGTAATATATAGAAACCGTAGAAAACCTGACAGGAGTCGGACCTCCGATTCCAGTGGTAACGCTTGTGGACCCGTTCAACCCATAGTATCCAGGCTGCGGCGTTATTACAAACTGTACCCGATCATAAAGGTCTTCAGACTGATTCGGCAAGAATTTGAATTGAAAATCTATTTTATTAGGAGCCCATCCGCGAATCTCGGTATCGGTGACGATCTGCCCATTAATAGCAATGTTACTATATTTGTGGTTATTTGGATGAGGATTGTGCTGATTGTTAAGATCTACAAATCTAACTCCGAGTTGGAATCTCGTATTATCTCTAAGGTTGTAGGTGTTTATATTCGCCATTATCCTATAGATTCCAGGTTTAGGAATGCGATAACAATTCATTACAGGATCCCAACCTTCGTTACTATCCAGAATAGGGTTAATCGCTAAGTCTCTTTCGCTACGGTCATACATCCACCAAATAGTATTATCTGCTATTTTCCCATGAAAGGCTGGACGGTCGAATCCAACAACGGCATCTCCGGCTGCGTTCTGCATATCCTGTACAGTTGCTATTTGCTTTCCGCCCACCTTAGAATCGGATTTTAATTGTGCCATTATCCAGCCCCCACAAATGTTGCGTGAAATGAAGTTGCGTTAACATCTACATAAAGACCAATATTTGCTCGACTAGCAAAATTATTCCAATCCGAAAATACGCCGAACAATTCAACGTAATCGTCGTGCCCGTCAAGGTATACTAGAGTAGAAATATACTGGTTCATGGTAGTTCTTTGAGAACAAGAGTGAACAGTTTCACCGTTCTTCTTAATTTTGAGACCAAGTAAGTTGCTAGTATGACTTCCATACCAAGAACTGCCAGCAACCTTGTAACCAATTAAGTTTCTATTGATATCAACGGAAGAAGAGAAAGTCATAACGTGACCAGTTAGATGATACCAGCCTCTTACGTCTGGTTTAAACGCAACAGCCCTATCAAAACCTTCATAAAGAGAGGTCGAATGTACTGGGGCTAACCAATCGCCGACTTCTGTTATCCCCGAGTAGTTTTCGTAAAAAATCGTAGGGGAAAGGACGCTCGGAAAGCCGAGTTTTGCCTCGAGGGGGGTGTAGTAATTCACATAAGGTCCAACCACAGAAACATCTGGGGATTGTGCGCCCTTTCCTAGAGAAGCCTGAACCACCCCTGCGTGATAGTATTCCATAGTTCCTTCTGCACGTGCGTACCAAACCAAGTCGGGTTCGGACACAACTCCGCTGTAGCTCGACGAAGAAGGAACATCATCTATGGATGCGATGGTAACACCGCCGATAGTAGAACCAGCTATTAAATTAGCCATTTATTCTCCCATTGATTGTTTAATGACCTCGGAGGGATTCCATGGGTCTTATACTGCTATTTATACTAATTGAGAAATCTCTTTTAGATGAAAATCTAAATTTTTCGTAACAGGATAGTAATGGTCTTTCCTGATTGGAGAGAAGGTAGTCTTACAGATATTCGTCCGCCCGAAGTAGTCGTTAAAGAAATACAAATTGTCGTCATTAACGTAAATGTAAATCGAGTCGACTAGTCCGTATCGATAACCAGCGTTCATAACATCGTAAGTCATCTTCACGTCTTCTGGGCAACTACCTTCAGTTGGACCTTTATAATACCCATAACGATTATCCCAACGCATTTCTTCAAACACTTCTTTTCTAAAGATAACGCACAAGCTGATCATATACTCGTACTTGTCATGTTTGAGTAACTCTGCCGTGGCAAACCCTCTCTTTGCGATTATCTTAACATTAAACGCATCTAAAGGGTTATCGCCCTCGACATATTCTTTAAGGTTTTGTCGAAAGCTCGGAGGTATAATAACGTCATCGTCGATAAAGATAACATACGAGTTCTTATTACAAGCTTCGTAACCGTAGTTCCTGACAAAAGAAGTATCTCCGCCAAGAGCTCTATCCCCACACTCGGCAAACTTAACCTTATCTTGTGGGGTAAGGTTTTTGGTATTACCAGTGATAACGAAGTCGTCGTCGCCTTCTAATGCGTTAACAACAGAAGCAATAGAGGGATTAATGAGATCACCACCCCTATGATCGGTGATCATAACATAAGAAACCGAGAAAGACATTTACACCTCGACTACTTTAAGATCTTCTAGATTATACTCATTCCGGACATAGTCAACATCATAAACCTTAATCAATGTATCTCGCCAGTTTAGGTTGGAGATCTTTTCGATCAGAGCTTCTTTAAACGAGAACATTTGTTCCTTTCCCATTTCACTTGCGAATATATTAACCCATTCATCGTTCGTCATGTCTTCAGAGTATTGTATACTATGACCTTCTTTGACATTAACCTCTCCCGAAACCTTACAAGCGTTTTTGGTCTCAGTGTCTTTAGCTAGAAACTCATAACCAAAGGTCTTAATGTTGTTCTCTTGATCGGTGTAAACCAACGTCACGTTAAACTCAAAATTAATCATAAAAATCCTCTATTAATGCTTTACTTTTCAGTAAAAATATAGTATAATCAAGAAGTCGCCGCAGGAGTGGGGGATATACCCTTTACCTAAACTTTGGACCCTGCATCCAAGCCACTAATGAATATCGCTTACCCTTACTTATAGGCGTGACTCGATGCCTTACAAACGAAGGGAATACTACGATAGAACCCCTAGTCCTAAGCGTTTCTGGGTCTGGGGATTCGTATTCTGGGGGAGCTAACTCTAGATCGCAACCTTCGTAATCGGTCGGATCTGAGAGTTGTATGACCATGGAGAGTTTCCTATGGTAGCAATCCGTATTCGCCCACTGTATATCTTCATGCCAATCGTACTTACCTTCATCGCCAGCGTCGTATTCGGTAAATTGCATATAAGGAATATAAGTTAGGTCGAAACCAAACGCTGTAGAGTTCGCCGAGTTGAAATATGATTCAACAACATGGAAAACATCAGCCCATTCTAAATTGGTACGATCTATCCAGCGGAGCTTCGACCTTCTGTACTCCGTGTCCGTTCTATTCGTTTCATCAAAGCCAATAGTGGCTTCAGTCGGCTCAATCTTTAGAGCCTTTTCTACAACGTAATCACAGAAGTCTTTCTGTAGGTGGTTTGCCCACAGCTGCCAATAACCTATCATCAACTCACCTTTCAATAATCAATATATTATCTATACGTTAATAAAACGGATGGAACTTCCCTGGATACGAAACCAACCCCATAAGGTCTGGACGGTAATCAGGTGGCCAAGCTAAGTCGCATTTCAAAGAGTTATCTTCTTGCGTCTGGTGGTCGTAAACTTTTTCTTCAAACCACTCTTCGTCTACCTCTGATTTAACACGAACTGTGTACATAGGTATTTCTTCTTCGGACATAATACCTTCAGCTTCATACCGATCATATTCTTCTGTAAGTTGTAGTAGCCAGAGGAACCATCCCCAATCAATACCGCCAACGTCTTTTTGTTCAGCAACTACCCCACCAACTCTCTGATCGTAGATATATGTTGGGTATCGATCTAAGTAGTGCCGCATCTGAATATTACCTTCAATGTGCGCACGCTTTAAGTCGAGGTACATAAGGGTATCTTCACCGACAGTAAAGTCTAGGTTAAACCTGAACCCCTGACTTACAAGGTTCTTAGAAAAGAATATCAACCTAAGATGAGTCTCTTTTTTGTCAATATACTTGTAACAATGTTGCGTCCATTTTTGGTGTACCTCTGCTAAGTTAACAGAGTGGTCGTTCCCTTCGTACATTGGAATGTATTTTCCGCGAAGGGCAATATCCCAATATTCAGGTGGTTGCCAAAACGCCCTAGCCACAACACCGTGAGTTTTCGAAGGGTCTAGCCTAGAATCTGATCTGGTTCCGATAGACGGGTTGATCAAGTTAGTATCATCTAGTCCGCCTACATCGACAGAGTATCCCCACTCGGCTCTGATTGTCCATTGATACTGTAGAGCGATAGTGTCCGGAACGAAGGATTGTTTAGCGATTTCCTTATAAGTCCAGACCCCGTGCGGAGTTAAAAAGTCATCTCCGTCGACTAGTACCATGTATTCGTTATCAGAGGCTTCGAAGATATCGAACACCGAGTTCTTACCCATAGAAGGTCCACCGTTAGATTCGGTGACATAGTGTTCGATACCTTGCTCCTGACAATACGCAGTCGCTTCTTCTCTGAAGGTATCGTCTAATGTATTAATTACGATTACGAGGTCTTCAATAGGAATAGTCTTTTGATGCCGTTTAAGGGCATACATATTCCTACAGCAAAGTGCGTAAAATTTCAACATATTACTGATCCGCTGGCTTTATTGGCCACTCGATATCATACGGAAAGGTAGCCTGTTCGGTGATATCTCGTAAAGCCTGTCTATACGCAATGATTTCCGGAGAAGGGTTCCTATCAGAAAGAGCTTCTGTGTCGGTGACATTTAATAGACTATCACGTTTAGAACGAATTAGAGTAATAATTTCTTCTTCGGTCAGGTCTCGGACTCGGTAAGTTCTTCTAAACGTATCTTCTTCTTCAACCATCTCTTCAATAATAACCTGTACGCCGTCGTCGTATTCTGGGGGGTCTTCGAATACAGTTGGCTTTGCGTCTCCGAAATTATTTTCAAATTCAAAAACAGAAGTTTCGGCTCGATTCACGTTCGCCCAGTATTCTACAGCCAACCTTCCGCCTTCTCGGGCTATATCGTGACAATCAGCTTCGGTGAACGAATTAGGCAAAGAGAAGCTAGTATAAAAGTCAGTCTCATTTTGCACTGTGTAATCCACTTCTTCTTCAGATTCTACAGGTTTAATATAACGAACCTGCATCATATTGTTTAAGTGATTTACAATTGTGATTTCATATTTAATCATGTTATGTTCCTATCTTAATCGAACCAAATTTCCCAAGTGGCGCCAGTGGCACGGGCTGTATCAGCGTTGATCTCCATTGAATCGTATATAGTTGAAGATAATACCCATGAATAGCAGTAAGGGGTGCGGTATGTACCATAAGTTATTGCATGCGGACGATTATAAGAGCTAAAACTCCTATCCGAAAAGTTAAATTGATATGTAGTGCTGTTAATCCTAACGTAACATCTAGTAAAACTCATATTGTTATTAAGGGCGCTTACCATGTTTGCGTCCGTCATCCAACTTTCTGAGCTGGCACTTGGACTAAAGAAAAGTACAAAGAAAAGTTTAGGGGCTTGTGGGTAACTTGAAATACCACTCCGCATATATTGGAGCTGAACACCAGTCAATTTTATATTGTACTGCCCAGTACTGAAGAACGAAGTATAGGATATGGAACCTAGTGCGCTGCCTCGACCCGAATCGTTGTTTTCTGGGGTAACCCAATTATTGCCAAATTGTACGCCATATGAGTTGCTTGTCAATCCTTGACCGTACCCATGCACCTTTGCTCGAAGATAAGAGTTATCCACGTGTTCACGGTATCCACCAGTAACCCTAGCTCCTGGCTTGGCTCCATAGAAATTACTAAGTGAGATCGCTCCGCCCGTAGGGGTGTTTCCAGTCTGACTGTTGGTGACGCCATAGAAGCTCCCCATTGCAAGGGGAACTGTAGCCGGAACATATCTATTAAAATGCTCCGAACCTGGTACACCAAATACCAGCCTCAAATCACTGATAGATATTGCACCAGATGACTGCATCGTTTGATGTAATGCCATACCTTACCTTTTTATTAATCCGCTAATACTACTATTTATATCAGTTCGATTCAAAGTATTCGCCTTCTTCATCCCATCGTTGAGTCCAGCATACGAGCGAATATTTAGTACCGCTCTTCAAAGCAAGACTTTCATGCGGATGAGTAACCGAAGCTTCCCAGCATAAGCAATCGCCCACCTTCGAGTTAGCATTAGAAACACCCTGTCTTGGGAAGTTTAGTTCTCCGCCAGTATAACCGTCGTTTAGTTTAACAGTACAGGTAACCTTAGACATATCGTGATGTAAAGGTAAATGTGTCTGTTGAGCTTCGTCGTACTTAATAACAAACAGGTCTCTTATCGGGTTTAGGTTTAACTTAACCCAATACTTCTCTAACGAAGGTTTAATCGTCTGCTCGTATACTTGCNTAAACTCNTTATAATANTTATCGTTCTTCATTGAGTTTAGGCGAATCTCGTATCCTGGATAGTTATCGTTAGGTAACTTATGCCAGTTGTTTTCGGCTTCGCATGCATCAATCAAACCCTGACACCAATCTTCGGTAAACAGCCCTTCTAGAACTGGTATATCGAACGACACAGGGTTGACGGGATAGCCAGTATGCGTATTGTACAATCGTTCGAACGCTTCCTTAGTAGCACCACCGCCGTTACCGTGTACGACGCAGGTGTAGCAATTGGTCTCTAGGTTGAGAACTCCGTTTTCTTTATCGTACTGCCAACTGTTTTCAGCCGAGGACATATTAAAGAANAGGTAACTCTCAACATCAAGGGNAACGTCATACGCCTCAGTAAGATAACGCTTTTGAACGTATAGTTGATCATCTTCNGAGTTTTGAACGGGCTCTTTAAAGAACTTCCGTAACTCTGAAACTTGACCGATGAAACATCCAGAGTTTAGGTATTTAAACGAAGTTGTCTGATCAGGGAACTGTAGCGATTGATCTGGCCACAGGTCTTTCTCTGCCCCAAATACTATCTTCGAACCCATATCATTATAGCGTTTAACTATCTCTTCATGACTTCTTACAAAGAAGGTATCGTACCCATCAACGAATAGAACAAGGTCGTCTTTTGGTAACACTGAGATAAAGTCTTTGATGAGATTAATCTTTTGACCACCACCTGGACCTTCAGCCATATTACCACCCTGCCAAACAACCCCTTTACCAAGGTTGTGATCGACATCGGGTAGTACCCTAAACCCTTTCTCCTCGTCGGTTGCGCAAGTCAGTACGTGAAGAGTCGGGACGTGCCAATAATCATCAGTCTCGGTTGAGCTGTTGTCCCAAGCGCCTTCCCTCGGTTCGAATAGTAAGTTCGTTGCTGAAGCAACCTTAAAATCGGCTCTTTGATTAAGGCTATCCCAATGATTTAAGTTCTCCCAGCGGTGTACGCCAAGAACGGCAGGGACAATCTCGTCGGCTGGGATAATTGGGTTAGACTCTGTGTAATTGATAAGAGCCTTAGCAACCTTCGGAGTGACGTAATACGCATTACACCAATAACTAAAGACCGTTTCTTTCAGGTCTTCATTAATCGGCTCGCCAGTTGGTTCGACCATCTCTTTATACGATAAGTACAAAAAGTCGTAGTCGGAATATTTCTGAACGAACGCTTCATAGTCC
>JGI26083J51738_10000070_pt1 | contig 43695 bp, 37 predicted proteins | sample SaaInl85LU_5_DNA_FD_51738 | JGI IMG/M metagenome (IMG submission 51738)
ATACTCACTATCGATACTAACTCATGAAGTCTAGAAGTTGATTCTTCTCTATTCAGGCACGGAAGTTCATTTCGTACCTTACTAAATAACATTTATAATTGATTTGTTTATACTTCTTTGTTGAAAAGAGAAATAAACTTTTGCCTGTTCAAGGTTCGAGGAGCTGGGCCATTAATATATTTTGATTTCGGGTCTTGTTTTTTCTTGATAGTAATTGATGCGTTTGTATTAAAAAATACGTTCGAACAATCTTCGTAAGAACTCTTTCTAGTTGTGCGTACTATTATAGCCCGTGTAATATCACCTTTAATATTGTATTTATACTTAAAACCTTTGTATTCAATACGTGGAGGCTCGACTACTCGAGCTGAGGATTTTATAAAAAGACCTTCTTTGCTAGCTTTACGTTTGAAACCTTTGTATAAGTGAAAAACTCTTATTCAACAAACATTTGTATTGTCTGACACGAATAATCAAGATTGTTTTTGAATCATTATAGAGTTGCCTAGAATTGAACTAAGACAGACTGGGTATGAACCAGCCCTAGGACCACCCCAACTCTTTAAGTTAAACCTTTTTAGTATTTTTATTGTCACCAGAATTTTTTACCAGGTTTCTTTTTTAACTTACGCTTAAGTTTTAGTCACGAGCGGACTGTCATAAATGAACGCTGTTGCTTAACGTAGTCCTGTGTACGTATGAAAAAATTTGTGTTAACCCGATTAAACAGTTGTATATTATTAAGATAATTAAAATTCATAAAAACAAATATTCTTTTTATTAGAAAAAATAGCAGTACAGCAGATATTAGACCGAAAAGTAGTGCAAAATTTATAATCAAGAATTCATAACTATTTAACATAAAGTAGGATTCTTTAAGTGTATTAAGTTCAGTTATTTCACTGGAATTGTAAATTAGGTAATAATCTAAGTTGATTAATTTGAAGGTTCAGTTTGTTGTTGCATGAGATAGATAGGTTTGTCCTTGTGTTTGAGGCATGACATATGATATTAACAATATTACTAATAGGATAACAGATAAGATAAATTTAAATCTGAGATTCAAATCATTTTGGGACTTTTGGGATAAAAAGGTTGAGAAATGTAAGACAAATATAAAAAATACTAGTCCTACTCCCAAGTCTATTAATCATAAGAATCCTATGTATATATCTGCATCATTCATTAGCATTACCATACCACAAGAGATTAAAAAAAAGAAACCTGTATATAAAAGCATTAATATGTTTGAGTTCAATAAGTAAAATAGAATAGATAGTAAGATACTGGATTCGAGTACTAATAAATCATTAAATAACATTTATAATAAGCTTATTTTTTGTTTATTAATTGGTAGGTAAATAGAGTTGTTTCAGTGGCTACTATATCTAAGTGTCGAATTAATCGTGACTCGTGTATAAGCATAGTTCTCTCTCTGTCAGCGGGTAGTCATGTTGCACCTTGTGTACCACCGTTAATATATTTCAATCGTGATATTTCATACAAAAAGAAGTTTAAACGTGTATTAAAACGAGCGGGACCGAATGTTTTTCGAATGGCAGGTTTTGTTCTACGAACACTGTCATAAATCATAATAAAAAAGGCAATCATAGCTCCTAGACTAAGTAGGTGACCACTAGTTGCTAAACTATGTCAACCTCCTAAGACATACGGGTAATCGAAGACTCGACGGGGCATTCCGCAGTAACCTAATCAGAACATAGGGACGACGGTTAGTATTTGACCGAACAGATAATATATAAAATGTATGTAGGCAAAAATTCTACTAAACCGTACACCGTACAAAGCTGGGAAGTAGAAGTATATAGCACCAAAGATACCGAACATAGCGGCTCCGGCAAGCATAACATGGAAATGTCCAATTACGTAAAACGTGTCATGGAAAAGTATATCCATTCCAGTATGCGCCACGGCCATACCAGAAATACCACCTGATATAAAAAAGAAGATGAAGAGGAAAGCATACATTAGAGGAATTTCAACTATAAAAGCACTATTAACTATAGTTACGCATCAATGCATGATCTTTGTTGCGGCAGGTACTGAAATCATAACAGTAAGAGTACTAAATAACATTCTTGTCGTGTGTGAAAGTCCAACCATATACATGTGATGTCCTCAGACTCAAAAACCTAAAAATGCTATAGTATACATTGAATATAATAAACTAGCTCTGGCTGATATTCTTTTTCTTAAGTAGAATGATAATATAGTATTGGTGAATCCAAAAACAGGGATCATTATAACATATACCTCAGGGTGTCCAAAAAATCAAAACATGTGTTGGAAAAGGACAGCGTCACCTCCACCTGAGAAGTCGAAAAAGGATGTTCTTCAGTGTCGGTCTGCTAATAACATTAGAATACCTATTGCCAGCATAGGGTTGGCAGCAACCATCATTCAGGAGGCAACGATCACACTTTCAGTGAAGAATGAACGAGCATCTCTCATTTTTCTATTGTTTAGTGTAGATAAGTAACGATACGTTACTAAGAAATTAACAGAGCTTATAATAGAAGCGTTAATTGCCAGAAAGACGGCAGCTAATCCCACATCAATTTTACCTACAGCGGTATATCGTGTCCGTGACGAAAATGGAGTAACCATTGCTCAACCAGGAATTAAGTCCTTAGCATTTCGTAAACAAACTAAGGTAAAGCCTTCATTACCACCTCGTCTCGATATGAATGTGTTTTGGTTGCGTGAAGCTAATAATCGACATCTTCAGGCCTCTCTTGAGAACTTGAGCGTTCTTCATCGGTTAAGTATTTTTTGTTGTAAAGTGATGGTGTTGAACATTAAGTTATATTTCTGATCTAACAAATTAAATGCAATGTAACGGGAATTAAGTTCGTTATTTAGTTTTTCAGATGATATTAAGGAATTCATAATATTATCGAGAGCATTTTTATCAACATTGTTGAAGTCGTGACCTTTCGAAGACGTTTTAACGGCTTTGTTAAAACGAGTGGATCCCTGCGGATAAGATACCTGATCTAAGTGTGCGGTGAACATTGGTTTTTGTACATAATGTGCCAATTCGACAGAGACGTTAGTGGGTGTCTGTAGTCAGTTCGAAAAGTTAGTCAGACTTGTAGTACTATTATCTAAGCTTGGTGTAAAGGTTAAAGTTAGGTTTGAGTCGAGCTCGGGAGAGAATGTGTTAATAATATGAGGTCATACGGTAATTGGGTTTTCTATGTCAAGTGTAAGTTTTTGATTCGTATACGAATTCTTTACAAAAACGTTGAAGATTACCTGTAACTCTTCAAGGAATTTATAGTTGTGAAAAAGTCTCAAGTTATATTGTCCGGGAACTTTATGAACTTCTAAAAATGAAGGTAGCATTAAGGGATATCTATTGAGATATTTTAATGAGTAATAACCATACTTTATATCGAGAACGATTTTTGAAAAGTCAGTTGGATTGTACCGGACGTCTCCGTGAGTCTTAGTGTTTGAGAATTTTAATAGTCTTAAATCATCATTACTTTGTGCTAAGAACCGGACGTTAGTACTATTTGAAGTGTTTTGGCTTGTAAGGCTTACAAACTCACTAGTAAACTTTGATGAGTTAATATAAGGATTTCCTACAAAATGTGAAATATCGTTAATAATTCTACCATAGGGAGATATTAAAGTACTTATTGAGTAGCATAGATTGTATAAGTAAGAAATGGTTACAATTAAGATTGATTGGAAATAAGATACAAGGCAATAAAAGGAGTACGAAACTAATGCAGTTAAACCTGTAGTAGAACCAAATTTTGTTAATAAAAAGTAGTCAGGGCTTATTAGACGAATTAACACGTTTTCAGGTAAATTTTTTGCATAGTTGTTGTACTTAATCATGAAGGATCGTGATAAGTTTTGATCTAAAGTTCCGTAAGTGTGTATTAGACTCAAAGATCCTTCGATCATCGATTCCGAACCTAGTCGGTAACGTAAGCCTAAATTCGTCGAGTTTAGGGCCTCTCTAAAATCATTGTGGAAAGTTGCAGATTCCATGAACTTGTCAACTAATATTGAGTTAAACTCACGGACATTAAATAAGTTCAAGTTTTGGTATTTTCTATCAACACATATAGTGTGACATAACATAATTAATCCACCAGGAAGGAATCAAAATGCTGCACTATTTAGCCGTGGGAAAGCTACATCGTGGACACCTAATTGTGTAGGTAATAGGAAATTACCGAATGCACCAAAAAGAGAGGGCATGATCATAAAGAAGACCATGATAACACCGTGAGCAGCGGCAATGCTCAGATATTGAATACTATCACCAGCTAAGAAGCTAACTCCAGGGTAAGCAAATTCTATCCGCATAACTGTTGCTAAACTTAGACCGGCCGTTCCTGCGACGTAAACAAAGTTAATGTAATTAACACCGATTCGCTTATGATTGGTGGTATAAGCTCAACTGTTCAAAAGGTAATTGGTTCGAATTTCTAATCATTTCAGGTAAAATAGACCTGACATATTAAAAAATGTAGTTCTAAGGGGTTGTGAAGTGAGGTTTAAGATTTCTTTTTTTAGCTCACTTACTAAGAGGGTATTTGTTGAGAAAAGGTTTTTAAAATTTGTTAAAATAAACATTAATTATAAGCTACGTTTTAATACGTATGGGAGAATTTTCACATTTTTTTAACGTTATCAAAACGTCTATTTAGCGATTGAGCAAATCTAAAAATGTAACCATCTAATACGTCTAAGTGGTGAAGGAATCAACCTAGATAGAGGTAAATATATTGATAAGAAATTTTTACCCATGGATTACCAACATAACCATTTTCCGGAGCGTAATAATAACGTCCACAAGGTAACATACTAGCTGTACAATATAAAGACATCATGAAGAAAATGAACGAAGAGGTTTGTAGTAAGGAGTGTTGCATAGGAATAGTAGCTACATAATCAATATAATTGTTATATAAATTATATAAAATTGGAAGAATAGCTAGTAAGATGAAGAAGGAAGCCATTCAAAACAATCCTTCATAGTGAGAAGGTGTTACAGTTAAAAGTCCCATAAAGGGCCGGAAATATCAGTGAGGAGCAACACCGTAGAAACGAATATCATCAACCTCGACAATGTTTCAACGTTCAAAAAAGAAGTAATTGATTGTTAATGCGTGGAAATGATGGAATAAGAAATAGATAAATAAGTAATTGACTCAGTAACAAGCGTCTTGGAACTCTTTAAGTAGTGCATCATAAAATCAAGAAATAAAAAAACCAGAGCGGTCTTCGTAGGTATTTTCACCGCTATCTGTATCTCAAGATTCGTGACAGAATAGAACGTGAAGTTTAACTAGATATAAATAGTATCAGGGAGTAAAATAATGAAATAACATTAGTCTAGTTAATTGATCAACGTTTAAGTGTTTGTTGGTAAATATAATGTAATAGGTTTTGTAAATATTGTTGAAGACTGATCAAAACATATTGGCAATAATTGTTAGGGTTAGATCACTTAAGTGTGAAGCGCTTAAGGTAATTCCTAAAGCAACAACATAGTGAAATCAGAAAAAGGCGTAGCCACCTAATAATCAACCGTCTGACTCAGCAGTTACGTAATTTTTCAAAAAGATTTTTTTTAAAATATGCATATAAGATAGCACCATTATAGTATCGACACCTCTTACGTGCATTCAAAAGACTTCGAGACCGAAGCGGGTATCGTTAAACATTTCTTCACGAAGATCTACGATGAACCCGGGTTCAGGAACGAAATATCAAGCTAAAAAGAAACCTGAAAGAAGTTGTAATAGTATAGCTATAAGTAGCATGAAACCTATAATTGATGTTACGCTAGAGAAAGGTAATAGTAATTTGTTTACGAAAAAATTTAAGTAAGAAAATATTGTGGAGGATAATGACATTAAATGTCATACTCAATTAGTTACTGCATCAATACTTTGGAAGTAAGGATGATAACCTCAAATAACTCGTCTAATAGAACGGCTTTCTAACATTTATAAATTAATCTTGTCATCATAAAGCATGACGATCGTACTCTATGTTTAAACCTATAAATAACATCGCTCAAAAAATAAGAATTAATAATATATCGTAGACACCTGAGAATAAGTGAGCTGACATATACGGGAACAGAAATATAAGTTCTATATCGTATAAAATAAAAAAAACACATATTAGTAAATACTGCAAGGCTATAGTAACAGGTTTTTGTTTGCGAGGTTTGAAACCGCACTCATAAAAGTCACGTCTAGTACGTTTTAAGAAACCAAATCGGCGCAGAATGTCTTTAAATGAAAGGATAGTGATCACATTATATATCAAAGTTCCTAATATTCAGACAGTGATTAATGACACAAAAATTTCGAAATCTCCCATAATTTATTAAATAAAAAGTGATAAAGTCACAAAAATAGTGATAAAATACTTAAGCTTTAGTATAAAATTAAAATCTTTAAATTTAACTTCTAAAGCTGGATAAGTGTGTATAATTTTGAAAAAGTGCTTTAACTTTTCAAGTGAAGATGATATTAACATTTATAACTAAAGTATATACTAACGATAAGAACTAACTTTACCTGTTTTTTTATAGATTACTTGTTTAGTAAATCGCACACCTCGTCCGGTAAAAATGTTTATCGGTCGGCGTTGAAAAATGTTAAGCCCAGCTATTTTTAAGTCAGTTTTAGTAAAACCAAATATAATAATAGAAGTTTTAGTTAAAAATTTCATATGCACAAAGGGTGAATAAATATATATTCGGTGCGCGTAATTAAATTGCGGGGTTATTGTATTTCGTCGATTTTTGTATATGTAATAACCTTTTCCCCGAAACTTAAGCTTTAAAATAGTTGGGACGTTAAGAACATTAAAAACTAAAGTAAAGTAGCGTTGAAACAGTAATAGGCTTGAGGATGCGAACGTTGAACTAACGGTAATAGTACGGGAGTTAGAATCGTAGGTTGTAGAGTAGTAATTTATAGGGGATATTATATAAGCTACGTAGTTATTTCTATAGAGAAAAAATGACACTGTTGAGTTTGAAGCATTCGAAGAACACAAGCCTACCACACTCCAACAATCCGGTATGTGAAAAGCGCAGTTCAGTTGATTTTTTCTATTTTTGATCGAATTTGTTGTGAAGGAGTCGCGTATTTTATTTAATGCAGCTCGTCTTCTTGAATTTTTAATGAAGTTTTTTAAGTTATTTGGGTTTTTACCTATCCACAACACAGGGTTGACTAATTTTTTACCGTTCTATAGTTAGAACCAATTGTAGTTCTTGCGTTTCGGTAAATATAATTATGAGAGAATTTTTTCATTTCGTATAGAGACGAATTGTGTGTATTAGTTATAAAATTCTTTAGTACAGATTCTAGACGAGTACTCAACCTAAAGCCTGTTTGGTGTAGTAAATCTCGGGAAAGTCAGTAGCTGACCAACTTAAATCGTTTATACGGAGGGAGATACTTTCAGAGGAAAGTATATTTTCCGGATTTACCTCTCGTGTTTTTATATATTTTTTTCTTTACTCGGTAGATGTAAAAACTGAATAACGGTGATACTAAGTTATAAAGGAAGAGGAGTAATTCTCGTACTAAACAAGTATTAGTAACTGAAAGGTTATAACTTAGTTGAGTACCGAATACAGTTTTAAGGTGAGTATTTTTGTTAAATACTACTGATGTACTACCACTAATAAAAAAGTTGTTTAATATGAATAATTGAGTTTTTCACGAAATTGAGTTTGTGTTATTAGGTAAATTAGTTCTAGTTATTTTAAGTAAAAGTTTGCTTATTAATTGTTGAAGTTTTAGTTTCATCCCTTTGCGCATAAACAGAGCAGTTAACTTTTCCAACGTGTAACGACTTGATGAGCGACGTAGTGAATCGGTTTTATCAAAAAAATTTGGTACGTCGATAAAATTTTTCTTGAAGAACCAAACAAAAGGTACGTTATTACCGTTCACTAGTGACATATGGGAAAAGGACAAATTATTATTCTCCAAAATTAACAAGAATAAAGACTTTGATGAATTTGAGAAAAATAGATTATTTAGTTTATGGTCGAAAAAATCCGTATTAAAACTCTGATCTCAAAGCTGAGATCATTGAGACTTACAAGGGGTTAAGGTTTTATTTAAGCTAAAGAAAACTTTGCTGAAATGGAGACTTGGAAAAGATGTCGATAACATTTAAAAGTAGTAAAATCGTGAAGATTTTAAGGAATTAAGAAGTTTAGACTTTGCCAACGTAGAGAGGTTAGTGGTAGTGCGTATATTATTTGCAAATTTTATGTTGAATGTTGAAAATTTAAAATTATTTTTTCTTTGATGACTTTTTCCCTTAAACGGTTTGAACCAGTGAAGTAGTATCAGTAATCAATTATTAAATTTAACTACTCATGTTTTCATAGGGAAGTATTCTGATACCTGCAAACGCTCATCGTAATAAACAACAACGTTAAATCGGGTATTTTCAAACAATTTTTTTCGAGTATGTAATTTTTTTTTTTTGAGGCGTAGCTGTGTTGATAATTGACGAGACGTTTTTGTAAACCAGTAACGGTTTACAAAAATATCGTTTCTGTATAATACGCCGTATTTTAAATAAAGACTTGTAAATAATTTTATTGATTTGTTTTGCTTAAAGTAGGTTGAATAAGAAAAGTCATTGACTCAATGATTGAATCAGAACTGGTGAGTTCCTAAACGAGTAATAACTGGAAAGCCCATATTTCCCATTTTATGAAGATCATTAGATAATATAAACGAAACCTGCTACGAAGAATAGTAAGAAAGAGAAACTTTCAACGAAAGCGAAACCTAATGTAGCATAATTGAATAAGGCTTCTTCGTAGTCGGGAGCATATGCCATACTTTTAAGAAGTGCGGAAAAGATTAAACCAGTAGCAATAGCACAACCAGTTAAGGGCATAAAAGTTAAACTTAAAGCAATTACTTTAGCGGCTTTAATAAATAACATTTATAATGTGTTAGAATCAGGTCGTAATATAATATTCGTAGATAAATAAGGGATAGTCTTGAATAACTTGAATAAGGTTGGAGGTGAAGGGGTAGGGTTCCGAGTGAGGTGAGTACTCGTAAGGTAATCGAATATAATTAAAGAGGAGGCTAACTAATACGGCACTATAAAGTAGCAAGAAAAAGTTAGTAAAATGTTTGAGCGTAGACACACAGTAAGTAGTAAATGTGATAGGGACTTCTTTAGTATAATAAATTCGTTGGAAAAGAGTAATTCAATAAACGAAAACTGTGAATAAGACTACAAAGTAAAAAAAATGAAACATCATTAGTGATCCCGCGAAAGGATCGTCATTTTTAAATCAAAAAACCGTTCTTGAACAGTGTTCATAGAAGTTTTCTCGGTTTTTTTTTGGACCATAACCTCATTTTCAAGGCGCATGAGTAAGAGAAGAGTAGACGTTTCCTCTGTATTTATGGAATCATGCAGCGTCGGTGAAGTAGCCGAAAAAGACCATAACAAAGTGTGTAAATATTAAATACGAAAGTATAAGAAGTACGGTACCGGTTAATACAAGCGCCTTTCGTCAATTTAATGTCTTGGCACTTAAGAGTAGTTGTAACCCTAACATGAGCATAATTACTGACATAAAAGTATATTTAAATAGAAATGCTCGATTGAACCAGTGTCATCAAGAATACATATAAAATACTGGGTAAACTAATTCATTATAAAAGGTCGTCGTAAAAAAAACAGCAGCTGCAGCGTAATTAAGTGCATAAAAGTATTGAATCATTCAATAGGTTTTGTATCAACCTAATCAGACTTTTTTATCTCTTCCTACGTAACTTCCATAACGGCTCGAAATTAAATTTTCCATAATTCAGGCAAAGGCGAAAGTAAATAAGATTCAAGTTTGTAAAAAGCTTCATTCGGTCGGCTCTCAAATGGGCTCGTCGTCAGCGAATGTTGCATCCATTAATAAGGCAAACAAATACACTCAGATAGAAATTCTACTACTAAATATAAATATAAATAATCATCTTAAAGATGCTACAATATTGAAAAATAGCAATGAGAATAATTCAACGTTCGTGTACCTTAGGATAGAATTTAGACTTACATATAACTTGACTTGAGATCAGTTAATTTTATTTTTATATTTATCACCTAAAAAAACTACGTTGGTTTTGTTAAATTTAAGCAGAAAAGTTTTAAAATAGTCGCCGATGTACGACGAACTTTTAGGTATATCTCTTAAGGTGAGTTTTGTACGAAGGGGTGAGGAGTTACTAGTTGCATAAAGAATTTTTGAAATAGATTCATTTATGACCTTAAACACTTTTGAAAATAACATAGTTTATGACAATATACAAAATAACTTACCCGACACGTTCTTTAAAAGAGCTTCGTGTAACGTAAGAAATCCTACATTAGTCGAAAGGAGTAGTTCGGTTTTGTGTAACTTGGTTTTTAGTACTGATAAATGTTTGAGAGTTAGGTTATACGATTTTGAAGGCTTAGAAACCAAACGTATCTTGGAGTAAAAGGGTTCGTTTTTGTACATACTAACAGAGAAGGTTATAAGTCTGGTATTTTTTATTTTTTTGGATTTATGAATAATAAAGTTATTTATTACACCCATAGCATTAAGTTTTCTTAGGAACTGTATATTTTGTCTAGTATATATTATTTGTGCAAAAGTATTTTTTTTTGAAGCAAGGAGGTTATAGTGATTCACAACATAAGCGTAGTTATTATAGTAAATATTGGAAACGTGGGACTCGAACCCACACTCTCTAGGCCCAAAACCTATTGCTTTACCGATTAAGCTAGTTTCCATTAAAATTATTTTTTTTTCGACTTGTTAATTTCCGAGTATTTTGACTTGACATTTACTAAATGTCAGTAGGAGGATGAATATGACTGAACACGAAGTCCACCTACTAAATTATTTCAATAAGAAATTCCACGAATAAATATAGTTTTAATGTTTAAATAATAGAGACTTACTCTACGTAGTAAAGGTCTAGTAGATGCAAAGCGATAGTACATTGAAATAATAAATCTTGTCCACACCATATACTTAATAATTGAAAAAGTTGGTGAATTTTTTAGTAAATAGTAAATTAGAGGCGAAAAAACTTTTTAGGGTTTGTTTAGTTGAGGTTGGACGTGACAAAGGATAGGTGACACTAATGATCGAATTTTGTACAGCTTTAAGATGAGTGAGTAGAGAGAAAAGAATTAATAGGAATAGTAGGGTTACTATTTCGTACCCAAACGAAGGAATATAAGATTCTATAAAGTTCTCTAACAACACGTAAGTGCTATAAACAGTTGATAAAATGGATGAAACTAGGTTCGATAAGAAGTTAAGGATTGAAGATAAACTAACGTTAAGTACTTTTGAAAGAAGAAGAGTTACGTTCATTTAAAACTTGAATGAGGAATTTTATTAAATTTGTGATTAAGTTAAAGATATATACAAGAAGTTTTTTGAAGTATTTTATTACGAATCAGGTTGTAATACAGATTAACCATTTTACTAATCTTTTTGAAATTAATTTAATAACACCAAGAATTTTAATTAAATTTCTGAAGAATAATTGAGTAGGTCACCTGTTCATACGTTTTCGAAATAAGACTTGGGCTGAGTAGTGGCGATTATATCGGCTGTTTTTATAGGTTTTGATCCGCAAATCGGGTTTAACTGGGGCTTTGTGAACATGCGTTAACTCACGTCAGTTATCTCGTCAATTACGTACTTGTTGTATTTTTCATTTTAACTGAAACTCAAAAATCAATTCAATTGATTTTAGGTCGTTGTAGGGTCACCACTCTCGATCTAGTTTTGGCCTAAGTTGTAGTCGGTAATCGTAGAAAGATTCTAGGTCCTTAGATGGAGTATAGGGGGGGTCAAAAAAGCGTCACCGCTCATGATCTAATCTTGACTTAAACTCGTACTTACGTTCATAAAGAGATTCAAAACTTTTTGACGCTATGTAAGATTGGTAAAAAAGGGGTCATTCTTTATTATCTGATTTAGGACGAAAAAAGCACCTGTAAATGTACAAAGACGCTAATTCCTGTGGTGACACGTGAGATAGGTCAAAAACTGATCGGCGTTTTCGTTTGAAACATTTTCTATGACCATAAAAGTACTCCGAGTCTTTGAGTGTCATATATGCTCAATAAGTGAGTTGTCATTTTTTTGGATCTAGTTTTGGTTTAAAATGATTTTCGTGTTCGTAGAACGCCTCGAAAACTTCTATAGCGATAAAAGGCCAGTCAAAAATATCTACATCTAACTTTTTTATTTTTCAACGATTGATACGTTTTTTACTAACTATCTTAACTTGAGTGTCAAAGATGCCTTGTATGAAACGAGATATTGCCACGTTAAACTCAATTTTTGACACTCATATAAAATCGACTGTATCTTTGTATTTGATTCGTAGATTAATAATTAGTAAATAAGCCAAGAGTAATTCGTCACTGACAAGATTGTATAAATTGTCTGAGAAGTTAAAACAAGTGACGATTGGTATCAAAAGTAGTAACAGATTTGCAAGGGAAAGTACATAGGAGCCGAAATTGAATATCACGCATTTAACATGGTAGAAAAAACCACGCGGACGAAGGTAAGTTCTGAATTTACGTAAAAACCAGCGGTCACGGTTATTAAGATGGAATATATGACGCTCATACCACCCATAAACTCAATAATATACCGACCCTACCTGAAAATGGGCGTGCAGTCACACTTCAATATAGTACACTAATAAAAAAACATGAGGAATTAGTCAAAAAGTAATAAATAAAAAGAGTCATACGTCACCAATACAGATAGAATAAGGTAGTCATAATAGGAAGAGCCTCAATATAATTCAAGGATAGCGTCAACGGAACAGGATTAATTTTGTTATGAGTATTTTGAATTCAAGTAGGGTCATACTTTACAAATTAGTTTAACACAAGAGGTAGATCGAAAACTGTACCAGTAATAAATAGATGACTAATAGACTTAATAACTTAAGTCATCCTATTTTTGTTAAAAAGTCGTAACGGTATCTTGGCATACCTCCACGAACAAAAACTAGTAAGGAAATACATAATAAGAATTTAAGAGTAAAGAAAAATACAAATAGATCCGACTGTAACAACAGCGAATTTACAGAGGTTGATATACTGTCTAAAAACAATGATAGCAAAGGTGAAAATGCAATTTGAGCTAATGTGTCATCGATAATTGAGGAAATAATAGTTTCAAAATTCATATTTTATCAACTTGCCCGAGATAGACCGGGTAAATTTGCTGCGTTTATTTCACGCCTAAATGTGAAACGGCATGTGTTAATTCGTTTGTTGTTACTTCAGGAACGTCCTGAAATCACACACCGGTTTTTCATACGAGTTCTAGTCGCTATTATCGGGAAAGATGATAAGTAATAGGACGCACGGTAACGACTATGGTAAGATATTGTAGGGTTCTTAATAATTATTTTTAGAAATCTACGCTGCCACTCGTACTTCACAAATAACCTGCGACGATAATTATCTAGCTTAATTCACATTTTATGTCTGTACCTGAACTCACTCATTACCTGTCTACGTCACCAAAAACAATATCTTGAGACCCGATGACCGTAACAAGATCTGCCATGTAATGACCTTGTCCCATACGTGATAATAAATGTACGTGATGGAAGGAGGGAGTACGTATTTTACATCTGTAAGGTTTAGAGGAACCGTCCGATATAATAGATACTCCGAACTCGCCTTTGGGGGCTTCAACAGCAGAATAGTTGAAACCGCGAGGTACTTTTATACCCTCACTGTATTTTTTGAAGTGCTCAATTAAAGCTTCCATAGAATTATATTTAGTTTTTCTGTTCAACTTTGTTTTCCGTAGGCGGTATAAAAATTCAAAAAAACCTACATACTCAATCTTGTTTTGATAGTTCTTAATCTTGTATTTACGTGATATTAAGTTATTCAGCACTTGAACTATTATGTTTACGCTTTCATACATTTCACGAACTCGAATTAGAAAACGATCGTAGGCGTCCCCTTTACGGCCTAAAAAGCTATGAAATGATAGATATCAATAATAACTATATGATTCTGATCTATATAATCTAAGGTCTTTTCTAATACCTACACTACGAATGATAGGACCAGAAATGGAATAGTTAACAACGTCGTTAAAGTTTAAACTTCCTACACTAACAAGACGAGTTTTTCAGATACTATTGCTAGTCAGAACGGCAAAGACTTCGGTTAGAGACTTAAGACAGTTACGTGCGAAGGTAGATAGATCACTAAAAAAACTTTGATTTAAGCCGGTTCAGTCAAGATCGTTTGGTCGGTAAAAAGCAGCATGCATTCGAGCACCGGAGACGCGTTCATAAAACTCCATTAATCTTTCTCGTTCCTCAAACGCTCAAAAAAGAGGGGACATGTTACCTACATCGAGTGAGTGACAAGCTATTGCAAGTAAGTGATTCATAATACGTGTAATTTCGTCGAATATTACACGAATTTGAACGTATAAGGCTGTATGTGATTGTGTGTTTAAGAGAGATTCAATAGATAAACAAAAAGCATGTTCTTGAGTCATCATTGAAACATAATCAAGTCTATCAAAGTAAGGTACTGATTTTAAATAAGTTCGTTTTTCGATTAATTTTTCGGTTCCTCTATGTAAAAAACCTACATGAGGATCGGATTTTTCTACCAACTCACCGCTGAGTTGTAGAACTAAGCGTAGGACTCCGTGGGCAGCAGGGTGTTGGGGACCGAAGTTTAAGACAAAGCTTTTGACTTTTCGCTCATTAAATGAGTTATAAGGCGAATTAAATGTTCAGAAGTTAAATAAATTAGATTTCATATTAAAAAAATCATTAGATTTTTAAGTTATGTTATGTACTTTCAATTGTATAATCGATAAATGTTACCTTTAGCGTGTACGGTTGATAAAATACGGTGATCAAGGGATGTATATGGGTCGAAAGTAACAACCGATGAGAGTGTGAAAAAATCAACCTCTAAGTAAGGTTTAATGTCGATCCCATCATACATCAAAGATCTTATTCATTTAGGAATGTAATAACTTTTTGTTTTCTTTTGCTTTGACAGTTTATAAGAATGGGCCCGGCTCTTATAGTAGACTAAACGTTTTAGTCGCTTGTTCCTTATGAGAGTTCAACTACGGACCCACTTGTAAAAAATATAGTATCAGTTTGATATAGTAACAGCTACGACATCACCAATTAAAAGGATGGCGTTAAGGTTATATGCAGTTTTTGAATTAAGAGTAACTAAATGCCGAGATGTTAATACTTTAGTTGTATTATAATCAGGCGCTAAGTGACTAGCAATTAAGACGTCTTTTAATGAGATTAAGGTTTTAACAGTAGCTCATTTAGTTTGACTTGCAGCTAATCGCGAGACATACTTAGTTAATCGCTTCTGAAAGACAAAATGTAGACCTAAATATTCTTTTAAATCTAGTCTGTAGCGTCGTCATAAAGTTTGATAACCGCGTCTAAAGCGTAGTCTAGGTATTGCTACGTCATATACACTACGATAAGACTTCGGCTCATTTTGATTGTAATCAAACATATTTGTGGTGTTGGAATATCTAAGTTCGTTTTTACTATTCAATACAGTACTGCCTATAAAGCTTCTATTAGATTGAATGTAATTCATTATTACCTTAGATTGATTAATAGAGGAGAGTAGTCGTCCATAAATATTTTTATCATTTATATGTCTCAAATTATTACCCAAGTTACGTACTACACGGACCAACATAAAAGATCTGCGACGCTTATAGAGAAACTTTTCGAACTCGTTACTAACAACAAAAGAAAATAAATTACGCTTATCTTGAAAACGGTTGACTTTTATTAAATTAACCATATTAGGTTGATTGTAGTTTAAAAAAGCAGAACCCAGGCCAAAACTAAAACGGACAAAATTTAAGGGAGTGAGAAAGGGTCGCGCGAGTTGGTTAAGTTTTAAGGTGTTGTTTTCAACTGATGCGCGTAAAAAATGTTGGTTTGTTACTAAATTATTAACATGTAATTTATATGATGATTTAACATAGTTGGTATAAGCTCTAAAAGACGTTAAATTAAGCAGAGTAAGATTCGTGTTTAGTTTGAAAGCTTGGGACAAATAAAGACTTGATACCAAACGGGTAATTTTTGATAAATTAGTATTTAAAGGAGTCGCTAAACGGTTACGTTTATTATACAATTTGGTTTTAAAGTGTAGTCGCCTTTTAAATATACGTGTATGACTTGACTTTTTTGTTTTTCGTGATGGTTTACCCTGATTACTTAATATGTAGGGTGTATGAGGTAGATGTACTACTTGCTTAAGTATGGTGCGGTGCGATTTTTTTGTAGCTCGTACTTTACGACGTTTTTTTATTAAGCGTGACAAAACATCAACTAGTTGTGTTTGAGAACTATTAACAAGAGAGGATAAAACGAGTTGAGTGCCGGAGATTAAAAATCGATTATTACTTCTTTTATTCCTTTTTATGACGATTTTTTTTTTGTAAACAGCGTTCATGTTTAGTAACTTATACATATAGGCGTAAGAATTTGTTATTAGGGTGTTGAGTTTTAAACGACTTCGTATAAAAAACAGACGTCGTCGGAGAAACTGCCTCTTTGGTAAACTCTTATACCTTACTTTTCGAGTTTTTGTTTTGTTGTGTAAACGATTTGAGGAGATTTTAATCAATCGTGTTACTAGTTCAGATCCCGTACGGTTCAAAATTTTTCTGGTAATGTTACGTACTGGTTTTAAGCTATTTGGGAAAAATCTCTTCTGATTGTTAAACTTTTTAAATCGACGGAACAGCCGTTTTAGATCAAATCCAGTTGAGTTACATCTATAATAAAGTGTTTTGTCGGATTTATGATCAAACTTATATTTAGTTTTGGTAAAACCCACAAGTTTTATCGCGGTATTTGCGAGAACTAAAGGATTAGTTTTATAGCTAACGTGGGTCAATAAGTTGCGTTGTACCTTTCGAGGAGAATTAAGTCGTTTGCGTAATACTAAATTAAGGTTCAGACGGTTTAAGTTACTGGTTACTTTCCTGTTTAGACGTTTTATAAGATGAAGTTTATGGTTCGATACAGTGGAGCTAATTTTCGGAGATGAACTGGCTTTAAGTCTATATAAGAACCTAACTGCTAGTAAAAAATTTAGTAAATCAAGTAAGTGGGTTTTCGAAACTATACTGAATTTGGTTAATGTCAAGAATAGGACATGCTGTACGCTGAGAAGTTTTAACGTAGTTGTGTTAAAGTTGTTATTGTAATTTAAGGACTGTTTTGAGTCTTTGAGGGTCAGATAAGGTTTTTGTTTTTTGGCTTTTGATCTGGTTGGTAAGTTGTAGTTCAATAAATTAGTGATAAAATCTAAAAATTATTGGGTTAAAATCAAGCAGATTTTCGAGTAATTTTTGCTGCTAATGTAACAGGTTTTTTTTTTCTAACAAATTTTTTTTTCATAGAATGATAATCCGTTTTTTCCGGAACCTTTGCAACGTTTAGCTGTTTTTTAACCTCACTAATAAAGTCTCGTAATACTGTGTTGTTTTTGTAAGAGCCTCAGGCATTTGATCATGTTCTTTGTCCGTGAACAGGTTTACCTAAAGCGTGACACTTACCTTTGTAAGAGCGTATTAGATATAAACGCAGTATACGTAGTCGAATTAAGTCTTTAGGTCTGTTGTTAACTGTAGACATTTGCGATAATAATATGTTTAAGGTGTGTTTTACTTTAATGCCATTATCAGATTCTAGTTGATCAATTAAGTTATATCTATTGTCCCTAAAATAATTAAAGAGTTCATATCGAAAACAAAAATAGTTTTTGAATTTACGGTTTAGGCCGGGACACTCACTAATAAACGAGTCTAGGGTTATATTGGTATAGAATAATTGACCTCCATAAAAGAAACCTTTAGTTCAATATATTTGCAACACTCGCTCAAATTTCATAATTTATAAAATTTATTTTTTTTTCCGTTTAGATTTGTAAAGTGCATATCTACGATTTCAAGTAAATGATCCGAACTTGAAACCTACCATTCATCTATTAACATAACGTTTTTTGAATTTTTTACCTGTATGTACTAGTATTTCTTCACCACAGTATAAGTGGGGGATTGTAGAATTACGTGCTCAAACTTTTTTTTCAGCGAACATGAACATGGGTTTTCTGGTTATAAAAAATATTGATCGCCAAACCTTCGGGGAAAAATACATTATTTTCTGTTTTTTTTTTAGGTTGGTGTAGTTCCTGAATAAATGTCCCATAGTTTATAAAATTTTAGATCGTCTGGTTTTTTTAGCGGTTGATCCTCAAGGTGTACGTTGGTGTTTGACAGATTTGGCTCTACCACCGTGAGGATGGTCAACAGGGTTCATAGCAACTCCCCTGACAACGGACTTGCGACCGAGATGTCTTTGTGAACCCGCCGAATTATTGAGCATATATTGTTTAGAAATCAGTTCTACTTGCCCTTCAGAACCTAAAGAAAAGGCGTCAAAAACTTTGTAAGATTTAGAGGGTAGTTGAATAACTGCCATGCTCACACGTGAGTCCAGTTTTTTGATACGTGCTTTGGAGCCCGAAGCGCGTACATACTGAACACCTGAGTTATAAAATTGTTCTAATAAGCAAACTGGTTTATTTTTTGGTAAGTCCACTAAGGTTTTGATGAATTTTGAAAAAGCTCATGAACTATTCATTATTATCCATGATTGTACGAAACGATACTCGTAATTACTAGGTTTTGGGTTCCCGAGAATTAAAAACATTTTGTGGTTATTTGTTGTTGGTACTACGGATGAAGCACCTGTTGCGAAAATTATGATAGAAGCATACTTCAAGGCCCTAGGGACAAATACAATGCTTCCGATAAACATTAAGTTGTTATCTCTGAGATTATAATTAAATCTTGGTAATTTAATGATTTTTTTAATCTGTCCCTTAGATCTAATTAATAAACGCCCTAGTTTTGATCTTGCAACTGTATTTTGTTTTTTAATTCAGTGGTGTTTATAACCAACTCCGGTTAGTGTAAGGTTTATACTAGTCATTGACTTTTGTCTTGACGGATTTGATTTGCTAGTCGGTGTATAGTTACTAATTGTTGCGTTATACTTTAAGATTTGTGGTTGTGTCAAAAATTTCATTTGTTATAAATTATACAATGATATTTAATATGAGATTAATAATTACCCTCCGCATTTCTACTAGAGCTAATATGGAACGTGTGCATACGGTAGTAAGTAGTGACAGTAGTATTTTAGATTGCGCTTCTACAATCTTTAAAGAGTTTGACGAGGTGTTAGAGGACGTTAAGTCACTCGAAAAAATAGGGTTTGATGATACTATCGAATGTTCGTCACTTGAAGGAGCGTAAGAGAGTTTAGTAAGTTGACGCGATAAAAGGTTTTTTATAAAAGAGTTATTGAGGGATAAGTTAAAAGATTTGTAGTGTAAAAGCGATAGTTTAGTAATTGTTACGAATGAGCACGTGAGGGTAGATACGTTGTTTGATAGATCTAAGATTTTTATTTTCGAAGAGTTTAAAAGAGAAAATGAAGGTAATGTTGAGAGATTCGCGTAGAAGCGTCACACCTGTTTAAATTTGCGAAGTGACACCTCTCAATCTTTAAAGACTAACAAAGAATTAAACCTATGGGTACGCCTGCGTGAACGTCGAAGTTTTATTTTTTGACGTTTGATACGGGTCACTGAATTATATGAGAATTTCTTAGAACGAATTTTCGTTGTATTCTTAAAAATTCGGAACCTATACCGTTTTCAAGGAAGGTTGTTACGCTCTTGTAGGCCTAAAACGGGAACCTTTAGGTGATTTAAATATGATCATTTCCGTACCATTCACTAGTCGAATTTAAATTTGATAGTGTGAACCCAATTTTACCTTGTAACTGTATTAGACCATAAAGTAGAGCTTCGGCGGTAGGAGGACACCCTGGTACGTACGTGTCGACAGGGATGATTCTATCACAACCTCTAACAACAGAATATGAATAATGGTAGTATCCGCCACCGTTAGCGCAGCTACCCATAGACAATACCCAACGAGGTTCTGTCATTTGCTCGTATAAACGTCGGATAACAGGCGCCATTTTGTTAGTTAAAGTTCCTGCTACGATAATTAAATCAGATTGCCTAGGTGAGGCGCGGAATATAATTCCGAACCTATCCATATCGTATCTACTGGTAGCGGCGTGCATCATTTCGACAGCACAACAAGCTAGACCAAAAGTTAAGGGTCACAAAGAACCTGCCCGTGCTCAATTTAAGAGAGATAGTACTCGGGATGAGAGTCATTCAATTTTCATATTTTATTATCTTTATTACTGGCGAAATTTCCGACGGACATGTTTGGTATAGCCAACTGGTCGACTAAGTCCGTAAATAGAACGTCGTTTTTTTTTTCCAACAACCGGGGGAAAATCGTACACTCCTCGAATGAGGGTATAACCTACACCTGGTAGGTCATTAGCACGACCTCCTCGAACTAATACACGATTATATCGAGCACACAAATAACCGCTGCCAGGAATTCGTCCAGTGACTTTGAGGCCGTTATTTAACGACACCTTTGCGATATGGCGGATAGCGGAGTTTGGCTTCTTCGGTGTTTTAGTAGTAACTTTAGTTACAATACCCCGGGCTTGGGGACATTTTTTGAGAATAGGTGTTCTAGAAGCTGTTGGGTTGTTATATTTTGGTCCTGGTTTTACGTAATGTAACTTACGACGGGCTGATTGTTTTAACGTTGCCATTTAAAGTGTGATTAAACTAAGAATGATTGTCAGTTATAACCTAATCAGTATAACAATATTGTTAAAGAACTAAATAGTAAAGACTCTCGTGAAGTTAAGTCTACTGGTAACTTTTTATTTAAAACGTTAGAATAACCGAAAAGTACGTTCATTCAAGATCTAAAAAAAAAAGTTGGAGCTAAGAGGTACAGTAGGACTAGAAATAGAATACCCATAAGCGGTAGAAAATCCATTACAAATGAAAAGAATAAAAACTCAGAAACGAAAAATAGAGAACCGGGGAAACCTACAAAAGTTAAAAGATTAACAAGGGATGCGAGGAATAGTTTAGGGCAGGTAAAATTTATTGAGCTAATTTCAGTAACAAGTCTCGTTTTAAATCGGCGAGATATGGCGTCGACAAGTAAAAAAGAATTAGACGATATGATTGCGTGACTAATTAACATTGAAAAACTAGCAAGAAGAAGGTTTGATTGTCCACTTATTAAGCAAATTGTTAATCAGTGCATCTCAACAACTGTTGCGTAGGCTACTAGTTTTTTTAGATCAATCTGGTAGAATAATTTGAAAACTGCGTCAAAGATTCCTATACATAAAAAAGGAATTGCATAGATAAAAGTTGGTTCTAACTCAATCGAAACAAGGATTTTTAACAGACCAAAAAAAGCAAACTTAACCAGTACCCCACTAAGGAAGATTGAAAAATTAGTTGAGGCTTCGACGTGAGCTTTCGGAAGTCAACCATAAAAAGGCCATATAGGTAGCTTAACACCAAATCCAAGTAAAAAACAAGTGAATAAAAAATTAACTTCAGTAGTAGAAAAGTAAAGGGGTGTCAATAAACTAAAGGATGAAGTTTGATTTGTTAGTGTTATATACAACAATCCTAATATAATCCACATAGCACCGAATTGCGTTCAAAAAAACATTAAATACGATGCTTCTACGGTTTTGCGAGTTTTCGCATATTTATATAAAATGAAGAACGAAGGTACCAGTAACATCTCATACGCCATAAAGAATAACAGAATAGAGTCTGTTAAAAACATTAAGTAACCTGCAACAATAATAAAGGATATATAGATCATGAAAGAATTTAGCTCAGTTTGGTTATACACCATACAAAAAATTACTGATAGAAAAGTTACTAAGACGAAGACATAGATAAAAGGGTAGTAATAAACGTCTAATATTAGTGTCGTGTTTGTAGAATTAGTAAATATTGAGAAGTAATTAAAGACTGGAGTATAAAATTCAGAATTGTAGCTATTACTAGATCAGTGAAATGACGAGTAGATAAAACACAACTGTGTTAAATAGAAAAACATGAAAAGAAAGGTAAATAAGGACGAGATTAGAAGTATTTTTTTGAACACGATGTTCTGTAAGTTTAGGAATGACTGGGTAAGGGAATTTTGGTAAACCAAAAGTAATAAAAACATAAAAAAAAAGAAGTTATAAGAAAAATAAATAACGAAGCTAGTCCACATCACGTATAGGGTAGTGTTATCAATAAATAAAGTAATTAACTTTATTTCTTGTTGAATAAAAAGAATTCACTTTTTTATAACGAACGAGAAGTGTTGATTTAACGTTCAGTTTTTTTTTTATCTGGTTTATAAAGTAGAAAGCACGACCATAATGTAAATTTTTGTACTCTACAATGTTCACACCAGGTGACAGAAACGCTACTCAATCTTTTAATTTACTTTTACCCTTACCCATACGAGCTCCTTTAAATTTTTTTGTCAACGGGAAATGGGGAAAAGCTCCGAATCAGCACTGTCTGCGGGTCCGAGAACTACGTCTTGATCCTTTGCTGATGAAGATTTTTAATTGGTACATTTGTTTACTATAAAGACGGGAAGGCTGAAGGGTTTTTAAGCCTATTTGGCCATAAACTAGTTTAAGTTTGGTAACCGGTCTTATAAATTTTCGAGATCTATGACGTGTTTTAAATGTAAATTTTCTCGGTCTTAATAACATTTATAGTAATACTCAGGTCGTAATGAAAAGGATATCCTCGATAAAGAACAGTCCTGACAGAACCACAAAGGTTAGAGCAAATGAGGTTTCTATATTGGAATGTTTAAGGTAGTTATGGTCTTTAACACCTACACGCTCATTAGCATGTCTCAACGAAGTTGAAGAGGAGAGGAGGTAGCGAACATTTTGTTGATAAAAGTAAAGACCGGTTAATAATAAAAAAAGAACAGATAAGAAAATGACGAACAGGCTATTCACGAACACGGTCGTTATTATAAAGAGTTTTGAAAAAAATCCTATGAAGGGCGGTACCCCTGCCATCGACATTAGAGTCGTCGAAAGTATGACGGTCGTGAACTTTGACTGTTTGGAGCTCACTAGTAACGAGCTAAGAAGTGGAGTACTAATGGAATTTTTATCTAGTAGTATAGAAATGAAGAGAATGAGAGAATAGTTATAAATAAGTAGATAAGAGAGGGCTTTAACATTTGTGAAAAGGATTGGTAGATAATAGTCAAATAACATTTACAGTGAAGTCTTTTTGACGAAGGAGTAGACTGAATACTGACACGCACGGCGATTTCATTTACTAAGTTTATTTGTATAATTACGAACATTAACATTTTTTCTCACAAATTTTTTTGAAAAGGTGAAATTTGTAAGTAGAGAGGGTGAATGTTTTGCTAAGAAAATTAACTTACGTCTCATAGCTATAACACTCAAAATGTACTTTCGTAAATATTTACTTACTTTAGGTGAAGAACTGCTTGATGAAAAGGGAATAGACTTTTTGGACCTTAAGGTGATTCATAAAGTACGGCGTTTTGTATTTTTAGGTGATTTGACAACAGCCATTGTTTATAACTAGTTATTATAAGGATAGGATGTTAAATTGAGTATACATCATTAACGTAGACGAAATATGGAGATAATAATAGAAGTAATACAAACAACGAATTCAGAATACTACTCGTTGCGAGAAAACTTTTTAGATAGGAGCTCTCAAGTAGTAACCCAATAACCATCACTAGTCCGGATAATACGAACACAAATAAAACAAAGTTTACTTTGATTAATAAGTTGAATAGTAAAGATGATACAAGATTGATGAGAAAGAAAAAGAGGAATAAGTAGAAAAAGGTTATATAAAACACGATGTTTGTAATAGATAAACCCTTGAAAAATAACGGTTTTCAGATGTATAAAGGGGCTATACCAGATTTTAGGAATAAAGAAATTAAGAGAAAGATAAGGACTAAATAAGACGTTAGTAGAGTGTTTCAAGTGTCAGTGAGATAAGTGTACACCATTAAGTGAGATAATAGGAATCAGTCGAACGAGAAAAATTTAAGATAAAATAAGATTAGCATAAAAAATAAGTTCAGAGAGGACAATAACGATATTCAATAGAAGAATAATGTTGATTTTATGTAAGAGAAAGGCGTGGTGCTCTGAAACAAATATGAAAATGATAAATCAGCCGTATTAGACAAAGTAGTGGTGGAAAAGGTAGAGGTTATAATCAGAGTGAATATTAAAGTAGAGAGTATTTCAATTGCGAATATGACCGAAAAGATTGAGTTTGAGAAAAACAAGTTGGAGAGTCAATAGAAGAAGAGAATCAGAGATATTACGTAGTCATAGATTTCTCGAGACGCAAAGATTAATGAGTTAAAAATAGTTTTCATGACTGCGAAGAAAACTATTACCATCAGCATAACCAATTTGAGTTGGAAATTTGAGACTAAGACGTGATTGAATCACAGGGAAGTTGTAGTAAAGAGGCTTGACGTTAATAGAAGAACATAAACTATTAGATAATATACTGTACAGTTAAGTATTGAGCTTGAATTAATTATGTGGAATAACTTTTTAGTTTTTGAGGAATAAATCGTATAAAATGTAGGTAGTGTATACAAGTAGAGGCAGTACGAAAGTGTTAGATATACAGTAGGTAGAAAAAAAGTGAGAGAGATTAACGTTGAGTGGTTGACAAATAACATTTCTTATAAAACTAGGCTAGTCATTTTTTTGCGAAAATAAATAAAGGTACATAAATGAATAACAAATGGAGTGCGCTCGAATTATAGTATACTGACAACACATTGAAATAAAGAAAACTTGTCATTTTTGTAGTAACCGCGACATTTACATAACCGTTGAGCGTAAAAATAAACACAAAGGTGAAAAACAAAAACATCTGTAAATCGTTTAACGTGGAAGCAAGCACTATTACCTGTACCTGGACTCGAACCAGGACCCCGAAGGACAAGGTTTTAAGCCTTGCATGTCTACCAATTTCATCACACAGGCTTAACTTTTAAAATTGGTTTAAATTGTATCAGTAAAGTGATAGTAATCAATAAAATTATTATCTGCAGAACCGAAGGAGAATTCTAGTCTTGATAAAATAAAGAGATTCGTAGCAGTAAAATCTTTAGAAAGTTTTCGACTCATAAGAGATAAGTAAATTGCCTTGTTTAGCGAATCAGGTTTATTAAAATTATGAAGATCGTTATTAATATGAAAGGTTGCGGACATGAAATAGAATTTTGATTTGAACTGTTCTTGAGAAAACGTCTTGTGAGCCATAGGCGCCTTTAGATGCGTCGATGTCTGAGTGCGCGAGGGATAACAGAAAATAGAAGGTGTTTTAGAGGTTCCCGCGTCGATATTGTCTGAATAGTATGAACGAACATAGGACATTCAACTTGATATTATGTAAGAGTTTTTTATAGACAGTTTTGATCTTGGCGTATTACTGGGTTGATAGTTGCGCTGTAAGACTGTTAGCTTCGCCATACCACTAGGTGCGATTAACGACTTAAATCTAAGTGAATACCGTACTTTAAGGGCTTTATTTAATTTGGGGCGATTGTTTATGAGTTGAAGCTTTTGGAAGTTAGTATACAATTGATCAGGCCAGAAGGAATCGAACCTTCGTTTTTAGGGTGAAAACCTAACGTCCTAACCGTTAGACGATGGCCCGTTTGAATAGAGTTGTAAACTAGGCTGTTACAGAGATTTCAGTCTGTATTACGTTATCCGAAACAGAAGAGTAATAAACTTCTTTGTATCCTATAGAGGGGAAGGATTTTTTCAAGGGCGAAGAGGTTTCACCGTACTGAAGCATTAAATTTCTTAAATCTTTTTGTCCTAAAAATGTAATACCGCTCAACTCAGCGCACTCTCTCTCTAATCATTTCGAAGCAGTAAACAGATCACCTATAGACTGGGGACTGTCATGGGTCTTGGAGTTATTAATGTTTCTACTGAATATATAAAAACGAGCTTGAGTTAAAATACAATGAAAATTGTAGACAATTATCGAAGAGGTTCCTGAATACTCATTCAATGACTTTTGTGATTTTGAATTCGTTGAGAATACTTCGTATCCAAACATGTCGACTAATTGACATGAGTAAAAAAGACTGCTAAGTTTAATATGAGACGTCAAGTACGTCAAGGAGCTGTTACTTAAGATGAGAGAAACGCTAAAGTTTTTTTCGTTTGATGACTTAACGAAAGAGAAATGGTTTCCGAACAATATGTACTTGATGTAGAGTTTGGGATTACTAAAGATGTGTTTTGGACTGGACTTGAACCAGCGGCATCAAGGTTTTCAGCCTTGCGCTCTACCAACTGAGCTACCAAAACAGTGCTTGCAGATCTGCAGTATATATAGTTATAGTATATATAGTTATAGTATATATAGTTATAGTATATATAGTTATAGTATATATAGTTATAGTATATATAGTTATAGTATATATAGTTATACCTTTACCCCTTACATAACACTAGTCATAACGATTTCTATGTGACACCTCTTATTCGAGGGTCAAGATTGAGGAAATGGCTGAGTGGTCGAAAGCGGCAGACTGTAAATCTGTTAGTTAATACTCGCGTTGGTTCGAATCCAACTTTTCTCAAATGTTAAAACCTTTAACTTTTACCTCTTATTCAAAAAAACCTTTCTCTTTTCAAAAAGTTTTTTTAAGTGACAAGTTAATCAAAGGTATTTCGAAATCAAAAAACCGAACCCTCTCTTTTCGAAAGTTCTATATCTTTTACATAAACTACGTTTCCTCTAACAACCCCGTAACATTAAAAACTTTAACTTTTACTAACCGAATGCATAATCCAATAACCCTGCTATTAAACTACAAACGTAAACGGTTTTTTCCTTCTATGACTGACGGTAACCAAAATACAATTTGATTTATTTCTCTTGGTATGCTAGTGGCTCGTTATCGCAAAAGCAAAAACTTTATTAAAAAAAAGTTAATGTATGTAAAAGCATCTGTTATGATAAGAAAAATTTTGATATACTCTTTGGTCAAAACTCTGACCTTGGTCGTTAAAAGAATTCCTATCCATTTAAACGAAATAGTCTCGGTCTTGTTCAAACCAGGAATTACTATTCATAACCATCCCTTTATACCTAATACACTTGTTGATGATAAAACTTTACAACATTCCTTCTCGTTTAGTAACTTATTGTTCTTGAACAATAAACCCTACGGCTTTATGAAAGTTAAAAACAAGGGCCGTTTAAAGCGTAAAATTAGAAGGAAAATAGTTTTAAAGAATCGGCTTCTAGACTAACCCCAACTACCTTAAATTTTAGATTTTATATTTGGATTTTACATAAATTTCATTTTGTGAGTTTGACTATGGCTCGGGGTGAACGCGCGCGGCGTGTATTGACACATGCGAGTCGAACGAGAATTATATTTATTAATTCTAGTGGCGTAAGGGTGAGTAATACGCATCTAATTTCCTAAACTTTGTTTAACGGTAGACTTCTAGTCTACTAAAATAACTAATCATGAACTAAGGGACTACTCTCAAGTTGACTTTGCGTAGCGTAGACAGTCTCTACTCTTGCCTATGAAAGCTTGTTGCGTATTGAAATTACTCTTTTTCATTTGTATTATTTCTTATGAAAAAGTGAAAATGACCTGGTTAAGTAAAAAAAATATAATCCATGCCGTCATTAATTATAGTGACTGTGTAGGTTGATTTTACTTCTTAGTTCACAGTAAAGTATCTTTACGGTATAGGGTTTATTTGCGTTAAGAGAGATGTTTACCACAACACTTCTACTAAGTTGTTTGAGCGTAAGTCAATTATCTTTAGCTGAGTTGTGAGACTACACAGTCACATGGGAGCTGAAAAACATCCCACCGTTGGCAGCAGTGGAGAATCTTGGTCAATGAACGAAAGTTTGAACCAGCACAACGCGTAGGGTGAAAGGTTCCGTACAGGTTCCGTGAAGACTATGAGAGTTGTAAAACCCCACCGCGGAGGTACACACAATGACAAGCCTCTGTTAGAACCTCGGGCTAAAAAGGTGCCAGCAGCTGCGGTAATACCTTGACGAGGGAGCGTTATCGGCCATTACTGAGCGTAAGGAATGGCTAGACGGTCTAAGAAGTCGTAACTGAAACCTAACGTTTTAATTTTTTTATATAAACTATTAAGAGTGGCTCCTTTGCGAAACCTTAGTACTAGAGATGTTGATAAGTGTGTAGTACCTATAACATAGAGCTAAAATATTAATACGTTATTAGGGACTCTCAATAGCCTCGGCAACATTCTATTAACATCTGACGTCCGACCATTTAGGTATGAGTATCGAATAGGATTTGAGACCCTTGTAGTTCATACTGTGAATCAATGGGCATCACATGTGAGTGTAATTAGACACTCGTGTGTACGTTAACGCTTAAATGCCTCGCTTGATGAGTAACGTTGCAAAGAGTAAAGCTAAATAGATTGGCGGGAGTTTGTTTGAACGGTGGAGCGTGTGGATTAATTCGATAATCCGCGTCTAATCTTACCAACGTCCTTGAAAAGTTTGTTGAGTTACTAGTTGTAAGCTTCGAAAACTTTTGAAAGCGGTACTGCATGGCTGTCGTCAGCTCGTGTTGTAAAATGTTAAATTTACTTATACAACGGACGAAACCTTTACAGTAAATATAAACATAATCTATTGTTAAAGATACTCCAAACAGAGCTTAACGATGTTTGTGTTAGTTTACCGAACAGCAAAGTCAATAATCAAAGAAATCTAAGCGGGGTATAAGCTTCGCAAGAATATAAATAATTGGCTTTGAGGAAGTAAAGAAGAAGTCAAGTCATTATGGTCTTAATATGTTGGGCTTCACATGCGCTACAAAGGTGGTCTCAAAAAGACGCGACAGAGTAATCTAAAGCTAATCTTTAAAACCCATCTAAAGTCCGAATTGTGGGTTGAAACTCACCCACATGAAGGTGGAATCGTTAGTAATCGTAAATCAGCACGTTACGGTGAATGATCTTCCAAACTTTGCACACACCGCCCATCACGCTCGAAAAATTGTAATGGCTTAAAACGTTACTTGTTTTACTAAGATTATTGACTTTACTCGTTTCTAAATGAAATTGTTAGGTAGAGAAAATTTTTTATCTAAAAAGAAAGTCAATATTTAAAATGTGAAGCTTTAAAATTCTTCAAAACATGCATAGTAAAGAAGGCGTTAGAGACAATATGGTGATTTGAGCGAAGTTGAAACAAGGTAATGGTAGGGGAACCTGTTGTTGGATTAAATATATAAATTATTCTACTTTCCGTTATTTAAAACCAAATTACAAAATAATAGTAGTTTTACGGTGCATTAAGAGGATGTCTTGATACTAATTCGTAAACAGATTTTTAGACTGATTTTTGTAAGGAGTTCTATTTAGGTCGTGGATTTACAAAACAAATACGCGTGAGGTAGTGAAGAGAAACATCTTACTAGCTACTTTTCCAAAGTCAACTGAACAATGGTTAGTAGCGGTGAGCGAAAACCACATAGTTTTATTCATATGAATTAATAAACAAGTACATAAGTAGTCTGTATCCTACTTACTACTCTGAATTCAAGTACTTAATAAGTATACTAATGCTGGCTTTATTTGCCGAATAAGCAACCATAGGCGGTGACAGTCCGAAAGGTATACTCAACATAAATAAAAGGGGTATAGTTTAATGGTAGAACAGTGGTCTTCAAAACCATTTGCGTGGGTTCGAATCCTGCTACCCTTGATCTATTTAAACGTAAAACTACTACGTGTACGCTTCCGTTCGTCCTTTGAGGGTAAATTAGCCACTTTTACCTCAAAACATCGTAATCTAAAAATATCCAATAGGAGACGCTTTTTAAGCTTTATGGTTGTGAATAAAATACTTACAAGAAGTACATCTAGCTGTATTTTACTTACAGACGTTACCAAAAAGTTTACAATCATTTTAAAGAAAAATTTGGCAAAAAAATTTTATCAATCTAAACAACCGATCCTAAAACCTAAGTCATTCAACGCTAATAAATACAATACGAAATACAAATCAAACACCCTAACTTTCGTAACTGACTTAAACTTACTCCCTACCACATTTGCGTGGATAAAGATTAAATTTTCCACTAAACGATCAAAAATTCATTTTAACAACCTTAATTCTACAATGTCCAAAAATAACTCTTTTGTTTCGCAAATAAACAACTCTTTGAACACTGTGTCGTTTTCGTTCAACTATTTTCTGCAACTAATCGTTAATAAATTAACCGTATCACTAAGTTTAAAATCATTGATACTGACTCTCGGGATAAATCACCTTTTATCAATAAAAACAAGTAGTCTATACAAAAATAATATTTGTACATCTTTCAGCTTACGTAGCCACTCACCGTTAAAGTATTATTCTTACTTAGCAACAAAACCGATGATTACGAAAGTCGACGGTATTACAAAAAATTTTAGTAGACTAAAGTTACATCACGTGAGACTACCATACACGTTGTCCTATCATAAAATAAAACGCTCTTACAAAAGGCACAGGTACTTCGCACGAGTTTTAAACAGAAAATTAATAAAAACACGCATTAAATTCAAGCAATCAAAAAAAATATTGTTAAAGCCCGCTCTTTTATACAGCAACACTGTTTTAATAAGAAACTCTGCGACTGATCTAAACAGTGTAAATAGGCAGGTTCAAGACTCTAACTACGTAACCAAGTCTAAACTTTTCAATTCACATAATAACCCAACTCACACACCCAAATTATTAACCAATCTAGAAGTTCTTAAAACTTGTCTCGGCTGATCAAACTACTCATCCAGTAATTTCTTCGCTAGAAATAATATACTCGCTTTCTCCAAAAAGCAAACTGCCTTAGCGAATAATGTATGACCTTTGATTTCAAATAGAAATAAATTCAGCATTAAAAACTTAACAACAACGACACATTGTACCTTTTCAAAGAATATGGGGCAGTGATTCAACAAGACTGCGATCGACTTTATTGAACACTGTTCGGGTTTAAGAACCCTTCTGTACGTGTACTTTACTCTTACCTTCTCCCTTAACCACTACTTTATTATGCTCTATAACAGGTGAGCATTACGGCTACGTTACTTCTCTCGCCGATTAGGCCATAGATTCTTCTTGAAAGAATCTTTACATATTATACATCTAGGTTTATACCAAAGAGACTCTCACATAATCATATCATGACTTAAGAGCCTCATACTAAGGATCAGTTTCTGAAAAACCAAAATTATTTTACGGTTTATAAGACAACTGTTTACGTATCTGATGGAAGGTAAATTCTCTGCACTTAACGTAAAAGGATTCAAGGTTAAGCTAAAAGGTAAAATTAGTGCTGCAGGTAATTCACGAAAACGCTCCATATTTTTAAGATATGGCCAAAACTCACATAGCTCAGTATCACTAAGGTGTCTGTACTCCAGGGATACTGTTGAAACCTTCACTGGTGTTTTAGGTCTTCAGGTGTGAGTCTTCTATAAATGTTAGCACTCTCTTTTCAAAATTATCAAGACTGGATCAATGAATACGTCCAAAGCGATGAAATGTGATTAAACCAATCACTAAACCAAGAACGAGTATCGCTCGATGTATTAAACAACAAATTTATGAACAATATGCTGTTCAACCCGTTCTATTCAAACACTCACTTCTCTCTAGATTCGAAAGACAGTTTTAGTCTTCTCGATTCTTTAATAGTGTTGTTGTCCCGAGTAGACAATCATACCTCCTTAAATAGTGATAGATTATTCGTGAGTCTAATGTTGGATATTTTAAATTCAGCTAATTCTATTTGCTTGGATCTGCTATGATCGTTAAAAAGTAACAACTCCGATATCCGATCAACAACTATGATCTACCATTCCGAAGTTGCTTTAGCCATGGAAGACATAATAACCTTATGTTTCCGTGACAACACGTTCTATCAGTCCGTTAATGCTGTGTATGGATCATATATCTCCTCCTTATCTTCAATGATACCCTTAGACAGCTCGGTATTGTATTACTTTACTTGAGCCGTGTATTCGCTTCTTTTTGTAATAGTAATCATGTCAGCACTATTAACTCGCTGAAACTTATTACCGTTCCCTACATTACTACGACTATATGGTTATGTAAATTCTACAGCATTAAAAACCAGAATTCGTTTAGACGCTGCAGTGATTACATTGTTCTTCTTTATCTTATATTGATTTGCCGCCTTAGCAACTTTTGACGATGACATGGAGGACGTCATAGAGGTAATAGATTCGTCGTGATTCTATTTTTTTAACATTTTAGTTTTATACTTATGTTATAAACACTCTTCCAATTATTTCTCTTTTTTAGGTCAAGCTGTTAAAGGGGGCCGCGCTGTAGGATTTTTAACCAAACAACTATCGAAGGACATTCTGGGGTCATTTTCCATCTTCTTACGTTTCTATATACTTTTGTTTAGAATACAAGTGTATGATACTCTAGACGACTTCTTTGATTCTTATTATATATTTGTGGGTGACTTTGATGATCTCGAGTACTTAGATGATATGTTGTTTTCGGTTGAAGACCAATCTAATTTCTCTCTTGATAACAATAGTGACAATGACCTCATGCTAGACGAAGAATCCAGCGACTTAGGTGATATCTTTTACTCTTACTTCAATGTGTGAGGAAAAATATTCTACTTCCTTTTTCTAATTGTTGAGGAAGTGGCTCGATTATCTTTAGCGTTTTACGTCTGTTACTTAATTATTTTTGAGGTACAGTCTGTTAATTGTTCTTATCGTGAAAGCTCCTATATTGATAACAAACGATAATTGATAACTTATGTTACTTCGAAAAAACACACTATTATTAAAAAAAAAAATAAGCTCAGTAAATCATAATGACACAAAGTTATACTCCCCTTATAAGTTTAATCTTCTGAATTCCAAAAAAGAAACTTTTAAACTTAACTTAAATAACCGTGGGGAGTCTAACCAACCTTACCCTACGATATTATTTACAGTTGTTCTTTTAATTTTGTGAACTTTTACTTTACAGTACTCTCTACAAGACCAACTACTAACTGTGGCTGTTAATCAATTCCTGTTTTCTTTTATCTTTAGAAATCAGCTGCACATGAAAACCGATCCATTCTTCTCATAAACTATGTTTATTAGCGAACTTAACCTCTTCATTATTACTTTTGTCTTCGTGCTTTCCACACTAGTCATTAATGTTTCCACTGCCCTACACTTATTGTTAACTGCTGAGTTTTTATGAATTAACCTGTACGTTATATCTCTTTTAGTTGCATATTCAACCGATAATCTTTCTATTCTCTCCTTAACCTTTTTTCTTCTAATCTTCTCAGCGGTTGAATTCGGATTAGGACTTGTTATCATATTAATACAGAATTTATTACTTCGCTCTATAAGACTCAGTGATAACCCGGTTAATTTTACTAAATTCTCTCAAAGGTTTTTTTCAAAACTAAATCGAAAAGCTCTATAAATGTTATTTAGATATATCAAACGGTATATATTCTTTTATTCAAACCGTATTATAATTCCGTCTTTAACTAATTATCTCACTTGATCTTGATTAGCTAAGCGCTCTGCGTTCTTAGATCAATTTAAGTCCCGAAATTACTTAATATGAAACGAGGGCTTAGTTATAGACTTTGCACAAAAAAAAACAATCGATTTATGACTGCGTAAATCAGTTATACTTACAGGTTTTTTATTTACTGATCGCTTCTTGTTTGAGACTATTGTCAGAATATTTAATGATAATCTCTGAACTACCTTAAGTCGTATATCATCACTCGAGGCTGACAATACCCTCAATGTACTGAGCAGTATCTTATTCTCCGTGAGTTCATTACTAATACTCATATTTGTATTGATTGTACTAGTAATATAACACGATAATTTTTAGATTTTGAACGAATTTGTTTTACTATCTGCATTCTTAGTTGTACTCCTCATACTGTTTGTAGTTTTAATAGAGCGTAAGTTATTAGCTTTTGCTCAGAGACGTATGGGTCCTACTTTAATGGGACGCAACGGAGCGTTTCAAATTTTAGCTGACTTGTTCAAATTACTTTCTAAAGAAATTTTTCTAATTCCCCGACCATCGACTACAGCAGCGCCTATATTTCTATCTTTATTGTTCTCCTCTCAATTAGTCTTTTCTCTTAATTTTATGTGAGGACCTTCTTTGCAATTAGTTGACCAGGTTGATTCAACTATTATTTACCATATTATATTTATTGTTGTAGCAAATATATTCTTTTCCATGGTAGGTATGCTTAGTCAATCTCGATACGCTATTCTAGGAACTGTCAGATCGTTAGTACACGTCATTTCCTTAGATATTTTTATGACAGTATTATATTCAATACTAGTTATGTTATCAAATTCAACTAATTTCCATGACTTTGTTTTACATCAGTATTCGTACTGATATATAGTTATGTTTGCTCCCATCTCATCGTCATTTATTGTAGTTCTATTTTTAGAATCAAAAAGGGCACCATTTGACCATGCAGAAACTGAGTCAGAAGTTGTGTCCGGGTATGCAACTGAATACAACGGACCAATGCTACTAATGTTTTTCCTAGCTGAATATCTACACTTAATAATATCATCTATCCACTTTATCCTTTTCTTCTTTGGTGGTTGATTATCACTAAGTCTTTTTTTCTTTCTTCCTCCCTTATTTGTTTCGTACAACGATACACTTTATTTACTAAACTGTGTAACGTCACTCGCTTATTGGCTTTAACTCTGTATATTTACTTTACGAGATACAAACAATTACCTCTTCTCTAGACCACCTCTTGAATATCCGATTACTAATACAAAATGTTACTTAAAAACTATTCTAAATTACTTTTGATATTTTTCAACTTGTATTTAATCGTAATAACTATTTCACCTCTACTATTTACCACTTTTAATTGCAATTTTATTGATATTTCTTTGCGCTGTCGAGTTTCCGAATCATTTATATCAGGACTCTATTTCCTTTGAACTAATTCATCATACTTATATTATTTTGGGTTACTTACAACTCCCCTACTATTAAGTGTGTATATTAGGGCAAGTTGCTATATGGCAAATTGTTACATACTTTTACATTGAACTTTACTGATAATGTTTCTCATTCTTGTTTTAAACACATTTTTTAACTCATACAACTTTCCTCATGACGCCTGAATAATAAGTTGAAACTTATTACTTAATAACCCGATCAATAAAATACACCCTGCACTGTTTTTTATTGCATTGTTTCTTCTTATACTAGTCATTGACATCTCAATCGAGTTACAATATTTATCCAAACTATCATACGTCATGTTAGGCTCAATTCTTTTACTTTTTTTGTCCTTGTTTCTCGGCTCATGATGAGCGTATCAAGAGGGCTCCTGGGGGGGTTGATGAGATTGGGACGCGTCGGAATTTTTAAGTTTAATATTAATGTGAGCCTTAACTCAAAGAACTCATGCACACAAAATCACACAATTAACTCGTGTTTATAGTAATGTTTCGAATCAGACTCTATTGACGCCTTTATTTTTCTTCTTACTACTTCAAGTAAGTTTATCAGTAGTATCTCACAATTTTGGGTTCTCATCCCAAGGAACATTCGTTTTTATAAGCTACTTGCTGACTATTTTATATGTTATGCTAATGTTTTCATTTACTTTTCTTGCGCGCATCGATCGATCGGTAACGATGACCGATTACACTCATCAAATCTATTATCAAAAGTTATTAATAAGGTCAGATACTCTTAACGCCTTAAGTATTTTTCTTATATTGACTGCCTCTACCGTTATTTTTCTGTCATATGCTATCCTATTATCTTCGAGTACCTCACACTTATTAGGAATTATTAACACCCTCCTTCCTTCACGCAAATTTGCTTTTATGGTCATAGCGATCATCTTTATTATGTTTGTGTTCTCTCGAATTAGTTATAAATACTTTATATTCATTATCATTTCGATTTCTAGTTTTCTTGATACTGGTATAGTCTACTATGTACTCATTTCGATGCTAATTCACCCGAGTCTTCAATTTTTAATGAGAACTTCGCGCAGACAGTTCGTTTTAAAACCGCTATTACATATTCTCTTCTACTTATTTTCGTTGACAGCACTTTTTTCCATTTTTAATTTACACTTAAATAAGCAACCCGTAATCGATTCGCTAGACACTAATAGTTATTTTTTTTTTATGTGCGACTATTCAATACTAACTTTTCAAAAACTTACAGGTATTGAATACTCGTCTTACTTAAGCAACAACGGTTCGCAGTCCGCTTTGTTAAGTAATTTTCATAACCTGTCTTTATACTGTGGCACTCTTCAGCGAAGGTTAGACACTAATCTATTATCATCCTACTCTAGTACTTATATTGAAACGAACTCTAAACAACTATTGACTATATATTTTTTACTTTTTTTTTTGTTATCGAGGTCAAAGTCGAGCACTAGCAGAATTGTAATTAAATTTTAGGAAACTAGACGTCAGATTATAAGTCTAAACAAACTGTATCTAGTTTTATGAATTAATTAGATGTTCAATTACGCACTCCAAAACTTTTATCTAGATGACATATCTTCGAATCGTACTGCTAAGTATAATGCCGTGGTACGTCTACGATCTATTTATTTACTATCTACTCTATTAAAGAATCTACCCTATGTCTATTACGAGACGGTCACAATCAATAAACTAAGTAGAATATTTAGTAATTTCTATTGTACACAAGTAGTTAACAATTTATACTCTGTGTTTGTTACACGGATTGATAAGAAAATAGGTAACTGAACCTTAAATATCACGAAATCCGCGGAACCTTACTCTATCAACATACTTAGTAAAAAAATCAATCAAGTATTTAAAACTTCCGACCTTCAGGCAGTCAACAAAATCCATATATCCTTAGAGTGTTATCACTATACACTAACTCAGTCAATACTTCCTTTTAATATCAGCAAGGATACCTTCCGCCGCCTCATTATTACCCTCTTCCATATTTTGACGAATTTTAACACAAGCTTATTGAACTTTGCATCCGTACGACAGAATTTTGTTATATTTTCCTCAAATCTACGTCTGCTAAACTTTGTAGGACGCTATTACTTTAAAATTAAAAATTACTAAGTCATCCTGTATTTAATAATATATGTTTTTATGAGCCTCGTCTTCCTTACTCTACCTAATTATGTTCTTTTCGTTTTGAGACTTTATAAGTTTTGCTCCTGCCGCATTAGTGTTGCATTGCTTATACTTATTAGTGTTTAAAAAATGATTAGGACCTATAAGCACATTGTATGCGTCATTTTGAGTTTATTCTTATGTTATCTCAATTTTCCTGTACGATTTGTATAAGTTAATGACTTTAGGTTGTTACTATTACATCGATCTAGGGAGATGATTTTTTTGTTTAGATCTAATTGATTCTCATATTGTTTTCTGTCTAGATGCGTTGTCAATTATTACTTCAATATTAGTTTTATTACTAACAGTTTTTGCGTTATATTTTGGTTCGGAGTACATGTATCGCGAAGCGTTTATCAACAGACTACTTTATCTACTAAACATGTTCGCTACTAGTGTTGTTTTCCTATTTATAAGTTACGATTTCTTTTTAATACTTTTATCTTGAGAATGTGTCGGTCTATTTTCTTTTCTACTTGTCAATTTTTACTCGTCAAGAATTTACACAGTAAAGGCGGCAATTAAAACGTTCGTGTTTTCTCGCCTAAGTGATATGTTCATGTTTTTGACTTTTATCTTATCAATCTCAATGTTTAATTCTACAGACCTTTCTATAATTTTTTTACAAACTCCTTTCATGACTTTTCACTATCTTTTTATAGGAAACCTTAGCATACATTTCCTAACTATATACTCATTCTCTTTAGCACTCTCAGGATCAATTAAGTCGGCTCAATTCTTTTTTCATGTATGATTGCCTGATGCAATGGAGGCCCCTACACCTGCTTCAGCGCTAATACACTCTTCTACACTTGTAGTAGCAGGAATTTATTTAATTATGCGATTTTCGATAATTTTTGAATTTGTAGTCTTTACGAATTACTTCCTAGTTCTACTCGGTGCCCTTACCTTAGTCTTTGGTGCTATTACAGCTACTTTTCAGAATGATATAAAAAAATTAGTAGCTTATTCCACGATTAGTCAAATAGGTTATTTAACATGTGGTTGTGGGTTTGGTTGCTATGAAGAAGTCCTACTATACCTTATCGTACATGCGATAAATAAAGCCTTTTTATTTGTATTAGTTGGTTATACTGTTCATTTTTTTAGTGGAAACACTGATATGCGTCAGATGGGAGGTGCGTATTTATATTCCTTCAATATGGCAGTTTTAGTTGGACTCTCTGGTTTCAACTTGGCTGGATTACCATACAGTACGGGTTTTATCTCAAAAGAGTTCTTACTATGTCAAGTTTTTAGGGACGACTTTATTTCGTCGTTTGTTATAGGTTGTTGATTAGTCTCATTTCTGTTTACACCAATTTATATGGGAACATTAACCTTCATAGTCTATTTTGGCCCAAAGAAATCTTTCTATTCCAACTATAACAGATACGACCTTTTTAACATTTATTTATTACCTCTATCGTACTTAAATAATTTTAAAAAACTACCCAAACAGAGCCTACCCCTTTACCAGTATAGTGTTATAACTTCAAAGTTTGCGTCTCTGACCCTCTTCTCGTTTTTTCTCTTAATAACTGTTTCGGGAGAGTTTTACACCCGTACTATCCTAAACTACTCTTCCCTACATGATGTAATTTTGAATTCTTCCTTTATGAACTTTAAAGCACCTTCATCAAACTCCCTAACCCTTTCAGCCGAGTATTGAGCTGCATCGGTAATCTTACTTGTGTTTTTACTAACGTGCAACGCCCTAGACCACTTATATAGGTTGTCTATTGGCTCAAAAGTCACGGTAGTATCAAACAGTCAAGGTTATCTAACGTTTAATTTTTTACTAACGTCAGGAGTCATTTATACAGCTTTTATTCCTTTGATAAACTCGACATTTCTATCTTTACTTGTCTTAGGTTTATTGAAGGTCTTTTTTATACTCGCACTTATAAAATTTCTCAAATACTAATTTAATGTCGACTATTAAAGGGTGGGTATAGCTCAATGGTAGAGCAGTAGATTGTGGCTCTAAAGGTTGCGGGTTCAACTCCCGTTACTCACCTATTTTATTTAAGCCTCACAAAAATAATCTGACACAACTAAATTTATTTAATTTTGAGTTACTATTGTTATTCAACTCACTAAATTTACCACTACGCCCGTCCCTGTCATTAAGTATCATACCCTTCGTACGCTACGTATTAAACGCTCAAACTAATACACCCATAAACTCACCTGTAAAACCTTCTAAAAAGAATAACTTATACTTTAAAAAAATCAGCACAATTTTCTTAAAACTCAACTTTTCTAGTATAGGCCCCAACAAGAGTAGCACACAACGCTACAGATCTTTTCTATTGCGACATGCTGGAGGGGGAAGTAGTTATATTAGTATAAAAAAAAGTTTTTTCTTATATAACTCCGTCTTTAATCTTATAAACGAGCTTATTCGAAATAATATACCTTTAATTTACTTTTCAGGACCTGTTCTAAGGCTTAATACCGAATTGATAAGTTTAAAATTGAATAATTTTATTAAAAACTCACTCCGGCTAGTGTATAAAATTATATTCTCAAATCGTAACTCGATGGCATCTTCGTTATCAATAGCCGTTACCTATTTAAGTCGAGTTAACGTTAATGTTGTTTTAATATCAGACAGTTTTTATCACCGTAAAACCATTTCTCATTTAAAAAAAGCCAAGATATACTCTATAGGATTAGCATCACATACTACTTACGTAGGTTCACTTGATTATTGTGTGCCAATAGGTCCCCATAATCTAGCTAATGAAGTCTTCTTTTTTAAAACATTTCTATCTATTTGTAGGAAGTCTTCGTTAGATAACTCTAATTATCTAATGCAATTATGATGTCATACATTAAAACAGTTACCTCATACACTCTTATAAACTATGAATGATTGAAAGTGATTAACAGAACAATTTACAGAATTAAAAACCTCTTTTAAAAATCCCCTAAACTCTCTATCAGAGTTACTAAACACGAAAGTTATTAAGTTAAAAGAAGACGAGATAAAAGCTAAGGATTCCGTTATTCAGGAAGAGATTAAAAATTCTCGTAAAAACGTAAAACAAACTATTACAAACGTTAAGTTGACAAATACTAAGACCGTCGAAACCTCTTCCCTCTCTTCACACTTAACTAATACAAAATTACGCAAAAAGTTTATATCCCTTAAATACTATGATTATTTAGGTTTAGGCCGTCCTGGTCAAATACAAAGGACTTCTAAAGCAATCGAAGAGTTTACTCAACTATTTGATAACTCGAAGTGAACTGCATCTCTTACACAAGGTACTTCTAAAGTTAACTTCAATTATTCTTTATTTTTTCTGGTAACTACTATTGTAGTCGTATTATTATTCAATTACACAACCTTAGGGATATTATCCTCAAGTCTCTTCTATGCAGGAATTGATGCTATTGTTATAATTTCAACCTTAATTTACTCATTAATATCCGTATTCTATACGTACAAACCGGTTAACCAACTATTAAAACCCGAAAATGCAAGAACTATAAACACAGGCGACGTAAAAACCTCCTTTTATCAACCCTCTTCGGAGTTATTTGTAAAAGACTTAAGCGAGTTTTCATTACTATTACATCTATTTCAGGATCATCCGGATTCATTAGAGTTGTCATCTTCGTTATCTAAAAACAATTTGCTACTAGAAAATACACGGCATTATATTAATCTTACGTTCCAAAAACAACAAACGTCTCTAACTAATACATACTCTCGAAATTTAATTTCCTATCTTAACTCAAAATACACAAATATATCGACTGAGTTATTAGATTCAAACTCAAACAACGACATACTCAACTCATATACTACTTATGGCCCCTCTCTGTTACATCAGTATAATACTGGATTAGACGTCAAAATGAAAAAAGAATTATTATGATTAATGAAACATTCACAACTTACTCATAGGTCAAACCAGACTTTAAATAAACACAAGGACTTTGTAAACGCACTTTCAACTAATAATCTGTTTTCACCTTCTTCCATGCCTAATATTTGAAATGGTTCGAGTAAGCACGACCTAACAACGTCGTCTAGTAGTGGATTACAGTTTAATAACTTACCTAATTATAATCTCTCTAAATTAAACCAAATTAACTCCAATAAATTGTCTAACTGTGATAATGTTGTAGAATCTCTACTTTTTGCGGGGACACGTTATAATTTATTTCAAATCAGTTATAACAACAATTTCATATTAACACCATTTAATCATAACACTGTCAGGTTGAAAAACGGTTATGGTACTAAGCACAACTTATTGACTAGTTTATCGTATGTAAATATGGTAGTAGAATTATTACAAAACAATCCTAGTCTAGTGGATAATTCTATATTATCTGCGACTAGTCTTACTTATAACTCTTCCAACAAAGTTTTAGGTAATTATCTACATACAACAACTTTACCAAAACTCAATCCAAAAGACCTTAACTTTACCCTTGTTTTATTAGGAGTTAGTATGGGAAACGAAAGTAGTTATGTTTTCAAGCCTAGCTTTTTCTCTAACTAGTAACAAGTATTAAGGAGACGTAGCTCAGTGGTAGAGCAGTAGACTTTTAATCTATGGGTCGCGGGTTCGACTCCCGTCGTCTTCAATATGCGCCATAATCAAACACTTACAACCTTTAACCAGTCCACCTTTAATTATAAGAACGTAATAACTTGCAACTGATTTTTATTAACAGATCGACCAAATTGATCAAGTCAAAAAAAACCCATGCCTAACGTATCTATACTAAAATACCTTAACACTAACCAACTATCCACAGAGTCAATAGAGTTAAAATCGACTCTGACGGAACGACCTTTTTTTATAAAACCAAAAAAATTTGTAAACAATCCTTATATCTTAAATCTCCTCAACAAAACAGATAAACCCGCAACTTTAAAAAAAACCAATAAATTTTACAACAAATTAAAACCTAATCATTTTAACGCCATAAATCGTAGGTTATTTAATTTACAAGTACTAGTCGTTGTTAAGGATACCTCTAATAAATCCGTGTTTATTTCATCCTATGCACAGGCACGAATTTTAGCGTTCGCAAACTCTTACCTCCACAAAAACCCCATAACTTCTTTTAATACTTTTTCGTCCATGTCCTCGGTTGTATACTCTAACTCACCTATTATAACTTTCAATTCTTCTCTACTGTTGGGATCCCCCTTTAATGTGTTGAGTACAGACACCCTATATCTATTAAGTAATCGAATTCTTAGTCGAAGACTAGTTTATTTACAAACAACTTTCTACAAACACAATGAGTTGACAAAAAGGCGCTTGTACGTTGTTAAACAATTACCTAATCCCTACTTCTCATTTCCTTTGAAAAAAACAAGTCTTCATCAAACTTATTACGACAAATATTTTATAAGTCAACAAGAAGCTGACTTCTTTAAAATAGCCGAGTTAGCAAAATCAAATGTTTATCAAAACTCGTCAGTTACGGGCGAGTCTTTCACAGACCTATTAAACTATTTAAAAACTGTTCGTATTGCGAGTTGTTCTAATGGTTTAAACCCTTTCTACTCAAATTTACACTTAAGGTTTATACGACGTGATCGTCAACACTACACTAAACTTAAGTATTCACGAACACAAGCTTATGATATCGTGTCAGGAGGTTCTGCAGCACTTTTAGCAGCGCTTTTCGGTTTCTTGATAACAGAGAAATTCGGTTTCGAGCTTCCAGACTCTGGTGATTTTTACTTCGGACTCATGTATGTCATATTTTTAGGTTGATCCTTAGTACTATTACGTTCACTACTGACACATATTAAAGCCTCAGTGTCTCATTTAAATAGTAACACTACTTTTGATAACTCGTTTAGTAGTCATATAAATTTAGTAAAAAACCATTTAAATATTACTACGAATAAAAACTTTCTATGAACAGTCGTATCGCCTGTCAATATCCTCAGATTTATTTCCGACATGGTGATTATTTTTATCCAAACCCTCAGAAAAATTGTAGGCCTTTAAATGTTATTTAGTAAGGTACGAAATGAACTTCCGTGCCTGAATAGAGAAGAATCAACTTCTAGACTTCATGAGTTAGTATCGATAGTGAATAGTACTGTGAAGTAATGATGAAAACACAATACTCTCAAAATGAAATAAAGCTGAAACTTAATGTATAAACTGTTATAGCATAAGCGCTAACGTACCTTTTGCATAATGGACTAGTGAGTTAATATATATAGCAAGCTTAATTAATAGAAAGCATAATTAAATTATATAAAGTTATGTATATTAGACCCGAAGCTAATCGATCTAATTATGAGCAGGTCAAAAGG